>JRHI01000178.1_pt1 | contig 71593 bp, 80 predicted proteins | sample 215371 | NCBI WGS metagenome assembly JRHI01 (sample SAMN02929681, study PRJNA255918) | sediment metagenome | biome: cave system; feature: Ice Cave; material: Sediment; isolation source: sediment from deep within a dark volcanic ice cave with no known source of... ... | reverse complement strand
GCGTAATCAACCAGGAAACCCGATCCACAGGTCTTGACTATTTCTCCCCGGCACTCACCCGGCTGTCGTCGCCGGGAGCGGCCAACGCGGTGAGTTTGGCCATCGCGGTAAGACGGCCAGAGTCGAGCGCCTGGGCGCGCAGCCACTGGCCCTCCAGACGTCGGGTCTCGGAGCGGGCCAGAGCCGAGCGGGCCGGAACGCTAGCCATAGCAAGGCCACGAACAGCACAGCCCCGGCCAGGAACATCCAACGACGGTGGCGACCAACAGGGGACTGCGAAGATACGCCGTCCAGTCCATCCACCAGCACATCGAGATCGGTGCTCCGCCTAGACACCGAAAGTCCATACCGTCAGCGGCCCATAGCAGCAACGCCAGCCCTTGGTGTCCACTGCCTAAAGTGTGGCTCATCTGACCCGGCCGGGGACTGAGATCACTCTGTCACAAGGAGCAATCATTTCGGGTCGAGTGCACGGCAAGCGCTCCCGGCGACTCCATCTCGGACCACTCCATCCTCTGCCTCACCGACGACCAGGAGGGCGTGCGGTGGATGTATCGACTCAGTCGATGTCAGGATCTCCCTCAGATCGGTGAACGGACAGGTGGTAGTTGTCGAAATAGGCGATGGCCACCTCGCTGATTGTCTTGCCCTGGGCTTTGGCCTCGTCCCGCAGCTTGGTGATCAGCTTCGGCTCAGACTGCATGTGCGCCTTGCATCCCGGACAGGAGACCCACATCGAGGACGAGCGCGGGACGAAGGACAAGTAGGGATCAGACAACTTTGGTCACACAACATCTTGCCCCTGTTAGTACGGCGGTGGCAGCACCAGGTCGAAGGACTCGGCGAGGAGCCGAAGATCATCGCGATCCCTGTCCGTGGGGTCGTATCCGCGATGATGCTCTACCTGCAGTTCGGCGGTCAGACACCCAGCTGACCGCCCGGCGACCACGCCGGTGGTGAAGCCCGCAGCGGGGTACGGGCAATCGCCCCCATCCGGCCCACCTCCCGCCTGCCAACCGGTGCCGTCCACATCAAAAGTGACGGGATGCACATCAACCTGACGTCCGTCGGCCGTGCGCAGGACCAAGCGAGTTGGCAGATAGTCCTCAGCCACGAAGAACCCGAGAGACGCCAGCACCTCCTGGAAGGTTACGACGTGAGTGGCGTCCACCACGACATCAAGGTCATCGTGATCCCGGTGCTGGCGGCCTAGCAGGGCGTCAACGCCCCAGCCTCCGTCCAGCCAGATAGCCGGACCCGCTTGTTGGACGGCCTGGATGACAGCGAGTACGTCCGTACCGTCAATCACGGGTTCGCTCCGCTCGTCGGGGGTCTCGGCCCGCCGCTGCGTGGCACTCGGTCCGCGGCAGATGAAGACGCCGGTCTTGGCGGTGATGGTGAAGCTGCCCTGGCGTTGAATGACCCCTTCCACCCGGCTGCGGTACTCGCTCATCGCGATAGGCCAGGACAAGTCAGGCCCGACTGTTGCCAGCACCGGTCCCTTTACGCTCTCGGCAGCGGCCACGATTGGCTCCGCAACGGGAACCGTCAGCCGATCGGTGCGGGTGTGGAGCACTACGTCGGCGAAGTGTCGCTCCAGGTAGGCGCGGCCCGACTCGGTCGTGAAGCTGAGCGAGGGAAGCGCCCGCACGGGTCGGCCCACGACGGCGGACACTGTGGCATCGAGCAGGTCGGCTGTCTCGCTATCAACGTGGCGCTATTGGTCGAGGCAACCAGCGCACCCCCCGGTCGGAGCAGGCGTCGCACCTCGGCCAGCACAAAGTCCATGTCGGGTACGTGGTAGAGCATGTGCATGGCCAGGACCACATCCGCCACCGCTGGCCGGAACGGCAGGAACTGGACGTCGGCCTGAACCCTACGCTCGGGCACCGGCAACCCCGCGGCCCAGTGCAGACTGGCGAGCATGCCCTCCGAGAGGTCAACGGCCGTCACGTCGCCACAACGCCGGTGGGCGGCCAGTTGGCCCAGGTCGATGCCATTGCCACAGCCCAGGTCAAAGACCGCCTCCGTGCCTCCCATTCCACGAAGGAGAGTCGCCACCACGGGTCAAGAGGGCTCGCGGCGAACGACCATAACGACTGGCGGGCGGCGACGTTGCTCGCATCCCGGTAGGCGTCCTCCGGCAGAAGACGTCTGTCGGTGGCGGCGTCGTCAACCACAGCCAGATCATGGCCGATCCAGACCACACGCTGGTCAAGACGTTGCAGCGCGGCCTGGTCTCGACCTCAACCCCTGACCGTTGGAGGTGCAAGTGATTCACCGCTGGAGCGTCACGGAAGCGGCAGGCGCGGCGGCAGGATAGTACTGCTTGTGGCAGCGTGCTCTGCCATCGATCATTCATCATGGCAACCGCCGGGGATCGCGCAGACCGTGACTACCGCGTGATCCTGTTGGGCAGCCACACCGTGCTAACACAGCACTTCTAGCGCACCGAGCCGTGCCTGGCGAAGGCACGGCTCGGAGCCACACCCTCGACGCGTACGCTGGGGCGCAGTGATCGTTGCCTACCTTGTTCTCGCTGCCCCCGTCGTCGCCGCACTTCTCTTCTGGGGGTCCTGGGGCTGGGTCGCAGCCGCTGCGGTAGTCGCAGCGGTTGAGTATGTGACTCTTCAGCGTGCGCAGCGGTTCTCCGCTCGCCTCTGGCGCAGCATCGGTATGGGGCGACGAAGCAGGCGAGAGCGCGGCACCGAAGGCGTCTATGTGATCAGCGCCGCGATCGGTGTCGCACTGTTGGTCGCGTCGCTGCTGGGTGTTGGCTGATCGGACTTCACGCGAGAAGGGCGGCACGACCGCGGTCCGGGGCTCGGCGGGTCAGCGACAACCGTGCGAGTCGTCGACCCATGCCACGGGTGAGGCACCAACCTGCTCTCCCCTTCCGCTACCGGCTAGTTCTGCCACAGCACGTCGTGCCTGCTCTCGACAGCGTGCTGTGCACGAACGCGTACTGCGGCCGATTGGCGGCCAGGGCTACCGGTTGATCCTCCGGCGCGTCGACGTCGTGCTGAACTGACAAACGTGGCGCTGGCGATCACCCCGACTCTCTGCGTGGGCTGGCGGGACGAGGCCAACGCCAACCTCACCCTCTGCACCACCGTCGAGGCTGCCATCGCCGTCGTGGCATCCGGCGGCCGGTGGGCCATGCTCCCGCTCGAAGACCCCGACTGGCGCAGCATGGTCCACGACGTCATCGCCCCGTGGGGTGCCAGAAGTCGGTCATCGCTCAACAGGGAGTTCGCGACGACTAACGACCGAGCTACGGTGCCCAGTTCTGGTCTGCCGTCGTCGGGAGCGTCGTGATCTGGTCCTTCGCCTACCTCGCCGTGCGTCGCATCCTGGAACTGCTGGTGCTGTGCTTGGGATCCTCCGACGCCAAGGAGGTCGAGATCCTGGTGGTGCGCCACGAGCTTGAGGTCCTGCGCCGCCAGCACCCCAGACCGCGGCTCGAGCCCAAGGACCGGGCGCTGCTCGCCGCACTGAGTCGTCTTCTGCCCCGCCGGCGGTGGTCGGTGTTCGTCGTTGCGCCCGCCACACTCCTCGGATGGCATCGCCGCATGCTCCGCCGGCACTGGACCTACCCCAACAGCTCGAAGGGACGCCCGGCGGTGCGAGCGGAGCTCCGGGCGTTGATCGTGTGCATGGCCACCGAGAACCCCCGTTGGGGCTACCAACGCATCAAAGGGGAGCTGGCACGGCTCGGCTACCGAGTGTCGACCTCCTCCATCCGAAGGGTGCTGCGGGCCGATGGCATCGACCCGGCTCCTCGCCGGGCCTCAACCACGTGGCGGTCGTTCCTTCGTCAACAAGCCGCGGGCATCGTGGCCTGCGACTTCTTCTCTGTCGACACGGTATGGCTCACCCGCTACTACGTGTTGTTCTTCATCGAGTTGGAGCCCCGACGCGTCCACGTGTGCGGGGTCACGACGAACCCGACGGGGCTGTGGGTCACTCAGCAGGCCCGAAACCTGGTCACCTCGTTGGACGAACGCGGACGGGCCGTCGGTCACCTCATCCGTGACCGGGACGCAAAGTTCACCCGGTCCTTCGACGTCTGGCGTTCATCGGCGCCCAGGTCGTGGCCACCCCGGTCCGGGCGCCCAACGCCAACGCCTACGCCGAACGCTGGGTGGGCACCGTTCGTCGAGAATGCCTCGATCATCTGCTGATCGTCGGACCACGTCACCTCCGCCGCGTCCTCTCCGAGTTCGTGGATCACTACAATGCCCATCGACCTCATCGGGCCCTCGGGTTGGTGGCACCCCAGCCACGGTCTAAGCATTCCGAAGGCGAGCCACCCGGGTTCGAACATATCCTCCGCCGTGACCTGCTCGGCGGACTGATCCACGAATACGACCTGGCTGCCTGACGTGATCGACTTCTGGCACCCCACGAGCGCATGCCAGGCAAGAGCTCGACCCGGGGTGGAAGCCGGAGATGTCGGCGGCGAATCAAACCGGAGAGAAGAACACCTCGATCATTGGTGCAGAGCGCACCAACTCGTCGATGGAAACCTGGCTCCGGTACCACGTTGCGGCCAGGTGCTCGAGGACGCGCCGCCGGGTCGGCTCGTCGGTGATCCTTTCCGCGCGGGCGTCCAGGTCGGTATGGGCGCGCCGCTTGAGGTGCACCGTAAGGTGCGGGTCGGCCATCAGGTTGGCCAGCCAGCCCCGGTGACCAGGCGTCCCGGTAATGAAGAACCGGCCTTCCACGTCGAGCATCCAAATCTCGAGACGTCGTGCCATGCCGGTCCGCCGGCCGGTCGTGGTGATATCGACGGTCGGGTCGTCAGCCAGCTTGTCACGCACGATCTGCACGGAGTCACCGTAGAGCGCTGCCAGTGAGCGGGCGAGGCCGGTGAAGTCCCGCTCGGAGTCCACCAGAACCCGAGGTGCAGCTAAGACGCCGCCGACGACACGGCCTCGCTGAAAAGCGCGCCTCGAGCATGACCTGCCCGGGTTCGGCTGGAGGCTTGACCATCACAGCGACCTGAGGCAAGCCGAGCATCGGAGCCCCACTACCATCGGGCACGGTGTTCTTCACATTCGATCAGTAGGTTGCCAGCCCGACGACTGCGTCGAACAAGGCCCGGAGTGAGGGGTCGTGTTCCACATCGACCGCGTGCGGCCATGGTCGATCGCCAGTGACGACGTAGCGGTCGGAGTTGCCGCGTAAGAATCGGACGCCCGGCAGGTTCGTTAGACGCTCCAACGTCGACACGGGACCGGGACCAATCGCGACGAGATCTCCGAGCACCCACCACGCGTTGAGCCCTTCGGCTGTCCATCTTCCAGGACCGCATCGACAGCCACTCGATTCCCGTGAACATCCGACCTAAGACCGATCCTCACACGCCCATATCGACCGGACCTTCCCAGTCGCGCCATGTATTACGAGGGGCGTTGGCAAGCGGAGAGCGACGCCGATTGCCACGCCACCGTCGTGATGGAATGGACCGGTTCGACCGGCCGGTAAGGTGCGCTGGTTCTAGGCGAAGAGGCGGGAATGGCGGACTCGGCACGGCGCGCAACAGCTGGTTGGCATGCGGACTCCGTCGGGTTCTCTGGACAGCGGTATTGGATCGGCGCTGGCGCGCCACAACGTGATGGGTGGCGAGTGGTGCCGTGATTGGCGTCTCATGGCAACAGGCCGCCGCGGTTGCCGGTCTGGTCGGGCTGGTCGCCTGGGCCGTCCGGCGCGTACTTCAGGGAGGTTTGGTCGCCGACGTGTTCATGGAAAGCGCTGTCCTCTTCGCCCTCTATGCGGTCTGGCAGCTGTTCCTCGACTTCACCGTGACGAGTACGACGGGAGCCGTTTCCCACGGGCGATGGGTGTGGCGAGTCGAGCGCACACTCCACCTTCCCAGCGAGCACGCCGTCCAGCGAGGCATCCTTTCCCACCGGTGGCTGGTGTCGTTTGGCAACCAGTATTATCCGCTCGCTCACTACAGTGCTTTGCTGATTTGCCTGGCGTGGGTGTTCTTCTTTCACCGTGCGATGTATCGATGGAGCCGAAGGATGCTGGTCCTCTCGACCACGCTGCTCACGATTCCGTTTCAGTCCATCCCTGTAGCGCCGCCTCGCCTACTTCCGGAACTCGGGTTGGTGGACACGGCGCACCCAAGGTTGTCGAACGGCGCCCTTCTCGCTGGACTTCATGACCCCGGCCAGCTCACCGCCATGCCGTCAGTCCATGTGGCCTGGGCGGTCCTTGTCGCCGTTCTGATCATTTGTATCTCGAGCCATCGCTGGCGTTGGCTTGCTCTCGCCTACCCGGCCCTGACCACGATGGTCGTCGTGTGGACGGGAAACCACTTCTGGGCTGACGGCATCGTCGGCGCGGCCATTGTGGTCAGTGTCGCCCTGGTCTACCGGCCCGTTCGCCGCACCCGAGACGCCCCGCCGATCAAGGAGTCGATGCCAGTTCCAGCTTGACGACATGGGCGGTTCGAATCCACCCACCAGGATGAGCGACGAGCCAGTACCGTGGTTGCCGTGGACGAAAGGGTGCGTGCTGCATGCGACATGTTCGTCGCTGAGAGCAGAGAGTATGCGGGCCTGCACGAGTATGACGGCGTCGTGCAGGATCTTTCGCCGGCGGGCGTCACGGCCGGGCTGGCCCGGCTCGGGAAAGCGGCGACCGGTACGGTGATGGACAACCTGACGGAGGCCCACCTCGCCGCCTTCGAAGCCGGCGCCCGGGTGATCTACGGCGAGCTGCAAGAGCACCGGCGCAGCCCACTCACGCATTTGTTCAACTTGGACCTCGCCTGCTACGAGCGGACCTACGCCGACGCAGATGTGCGCCGAGACGCGCGCCGCCGCCACATCGCCAATTGGCCGGACGCTGTCGACGCCGCCTTGGAATCCCTTGATGCTGTTCCCCGGCCGGTGGCCGCCGGGCTGCTCGAAGCCGTTCGGGGGTTAGCCGCCGGCCTCGACGATGACGCGGCCGACGACCCGGTCATCGCTTCGGCGTTCGCCGCCCATCAGCGACTTGTCGCCCGCGTTGCGGAGTTCGCCGAAAACGGAGATCCCGATGCGGCCATCGGCTCGGAGCGGCTCGCCAGCCTGATGGGCGCACCGGAGGCCATGACCGTAGACCTCGGCCGCCTGGCGGCGCGGGCCGAGCGCGAGCGGGACCGGCTCAACGACATGCTGGCCGATGCCTCCGCCCAGTTCGCTCCCGGTGAACCACCCGAGCCGGTTATCGAACGCCTTCACCAGGACCACCCAGACGCCAACGGTGTTCTGGCCGAGGCGACGAGGCAGGTGGCTGAAGTGCTGGAGTTCACCCGGGAACGAGAGTTGACGCCGTACGCGGATGGCGAATGCCTGGTCGGGCCGGCGCCGCCGTCGCGTCGCTGGGCGATGGCCATGATCAGCCCGGCCGGTGCCTACGAGGATGATGCCCCGTCGTGGTACTACATCACCCCCCCTGATTCGGCTTGGCCCAAGGAGCAGCAGGACGACTGGCTGTCGGTCTTCAGTGCTACCACCCTCCCGGTGATCACTGTGCACGAGGTGGCACCCGGGCACTTCGCGCACTCCCGTTGCTTGCGGCGAGCGGAGGGCGACGTCCGACGGGCACTTCAGTCGTGGTCATTCCTCGAGGGCTGGGCGCACTATTCCGAGGAGCTGTGCCTGGAGGAGGGCTTCCGGGCCGGCGATCCGCGCTTCGCGATCGGAGTCGCCCTCGAGGCCCTTGTGCGGGTAACCCGCCTCATCGTCTCCATCGGCCTGCACACTGGCGGGATGGCGATGGAAGAGGCGATCCACCGCTTCCAAGTCGACGGCCGCCTGGCCGGACCGGCGGCCCGCTCGGAAGCGGCGCGGGCCTCGTTCGATCCTGGATACGGCTGCTACACGTTCGGCAAGCTAGAGATCCTCGCCTTGCGCGACCAGGCTCAGGCGCAATGGGGCACTCAGTACAGCCACCGACGGTTTCACGCCGCGCTGCTTGAACTCGGCTCGCCACCTCTGGGCCTCATCGGCTCGATCCTCGGCGCGGATTGAGAGGGCGCCCGGTCGGATCAGGTCTGGCCGGCCTCGCGCGCGACCTGTTCCAGCCGGTCGCGGTAGCTCTCCCACCACGCGTGGTCGCCAGCGGGCATGTTGTCGTGGCCGTCCCGTAGTCCGGCCGCACCGTCGATGAGCTCGCGGACGATGTCGGCGTGCCCGGCGTGCCGATTGGTCTCGGCCATCATGTGGACCAAGATCCGATGCAACGTCACCTCGCTCCGGTCGGCCGGCCACCAGGGCACGTGGCCGATCGCGTCCAGGGTGAGCGTGTCGATCGTGACGTCCGAGTGCGCCCACACCCGGTGGTACAGCCCGACGATCTGTTCGCGCGACTCATCTGCCGTAGCCCACATGTCGGCGTTGGGCTCGGCGTCGTCCTCGAACCACGGCAGCGGCTCGTCGAACGGCCGGCCGAAGGTGTCACCGAAGTACCCGGCCTCGACGCTGGCCACGTGCTTGATCAGTCCCAGCAGGTTGGTACCGGTCCGCACCATCGGGCGGCGGACGTCGAACTCCGAGAGCCCGTCGAGCTTCCAGAGCAGCGCATCCCGAGCGGCCTGCAGGTAACGGTGAAGGTCCGCCTTCGGATCCGATTCGATCATGCGGCACATCCTGCCACCCAGGGAGTCCGAGTAGCGGCGAGAGTCATCCACTCTGTCCGTAGGACCCGGGCCGTCGGTGTACGGGCCGCGAGTCGCCCAGGAAGAGCAGCAACGATGTTGGAGAACAGGAGGGCGCCGACGGCGACCAGGATGACGGACCGCACCGGCACGGTTGGCGCGGGCACGACAAAGATATTCCGGGCGAACATCGTCCAGAGCTTTCGACCTCCGAGGTCGCGCTGGTCGCACCCCTCCGTTGGCAGTGTGACTTACCTCCGGCCCCAGACCAAGGTGGTCAGCATTCGGGCTGCTCGTGCTCCACCACCGTGGCAGAGACGGTGGTGCCACGCTTATTCCGATCGGAGGACGGGTCCCACGGGGCGACGAGCGGCCACCAGCCCAGGGCCGACTGCCAACGCGTTCGCGACAAGGAACGTGGTGGCGATCGTGAGTAAGACATACGGCACGGGAACCACCGCCCCAGTTGCAACGCCCAGACGCGTCGCGAATGCCCTCCAGACCAAGCGTCCGGCCGCCAGCCCTAGGGGCAGGCCGATCACGAGGGCGACGGCGACGAGCACACTCGCCTGCCATGCCACCGCGGATGTGAGTTGACGACGAACGAAGCCGAGTGTCTTGAACACGGCGAGATCGCGACGACGACGCACCGTAGAAACCAGGAGCAGATGAGCAAGGGTGGCCACCGCCAGCAAGGCCAGGATGCCGGACAGTGCCAAGGGCGTGTCCCGGACGCGGCCATAGTTGTTGAGGTCGAGTGGCCGCTGAGCATCGAACACGTTACAAAATTGGTCTGCCGGACAGACGCCAATGTGACGCAGGTTGTCGCTCAATGCAGCCGTGTTTTGCGAACCCCTGTGGCCCGACCTGAAGCTCATGAGGAAGAAGTTGAAACCCGTGGGATTCGGTGTGGGATCGTTGAGCGCGGCCCCTTCCCCAAGCCCGGTCGGGGTGAAGCTTCCGCGACCGAAGAACGGGAACACCGCCCGGCCGACGATGCGCATCGCCCTTGGTTTGCTCTGTCCTTCGGCGGTGACATCGACCGTTTGGCCGACGTGGCGGTGCAAGGTTTTGAGCGTCTTTGTCCCCAGCAGGATCTCGTCTGATGTTCGAGGGCTTCGGCCCTCGAGAATTGTGGGCCACATCGTCGGCCCTCGGCCGGCGGTGACTCCGATACTTGGGACCGTGTCGCCGTTCATCGAAACGGTTCCGTGATTGCCGAAGGTCCAGGCGATCGCACCAGCCTGTTGACGTAGAAATTGCTCCGTCTTTGCGGCCGGCATGACACCGAACTGCGCGTCTACGCCCGTGCTCCAGGTCTGTCCGTAGAGATGTGGCGTGTCGAGCAGATGGAAGAGGTTGGCGCCGAAGGTGAACGCTGCTGTCAGGGCGGCGATGGCGACGATCAGCCCACCAACTGCACTTCGGGTGGGAACGGACGCCCGGCCGCGGCCGGGCTGCAAGGCGAGGTGCACCCCAACGGATGCGCTCACCGGAACACGCATACCCGCGATCGCGCCTACGAGTCGCGAAGGACGACTGAGGTCCGCCGCTTGTGTCGGCTCCGCAATCTGCCTTGTGCTCGCGGCCAGCGACCACACCGCGACGAGCGCCAGGATCAGTACGAAAATGGTCACTGCTCCGCCACCGAGCACGGCCCAGTTGGCGGCCAGTCCGGGCTGAGGCTCTGCGATCCGGGCGGGGCCAATGGGTGTGAGCGGAGAGACCACGGCGGCCGCGACGACGGCGAGGAGCGTACCGGCGGCCGCGGCCATTCCTACTTCGGCCAGGCCGACCGCCGTGAGCTGCCGTTGGCTCATGCCAAGCGCCCGGAGGGTGTGATACTCATTTCCCGTAACGAACATCTGGCGGGTGGCGACCTGGCCGACAATTAACAGCCCGGTGAGGCCGAGGAGCAGGGCGAAAATGGCGAGCGCGGCAGCCTGCGGGCGAATGGCGCGCTCGACGATGGACGCCTGCTGGTGCTCGTCGGCAAGGAATAAGCGGGTTCCCGTCTCGGGGAATCTCGACGCGAGTTCCTGGGCCCGCGCCTCGAATGATGCCCTGGACGCGCCGGGCCGGAGGCGGACGTAGACCCCGTCGAAGGCAAAGACGCTTGAATCGAACTGCTGGAGGAACGCCGGCGTGGCGAGCAGGGTCGGCTGGGAACTGATGGCGTTGACGCTCACCACGTCATCACGGGTGACGGCGATTCCGACGATGTGCAGGGTTACGGGGCGAGCGTGAGCCAGGTCCGGCCCATCGGGGCCCGTCGACCCGGCGAAGAGGTGCAACACGCTGCCGGCGCGCAGGTGAAGGCTCTGGGCCAGGTTGCGCTCGGCCACCGCCTGCCCGGGTTGACGGGGGTCGTACATCGCTCCCTCCACGATCCTGGGTCGCTCGACAACGGTCCCGAATCGGGAGTCGACGCTGGCCAAGGCGGCTATGTGTTGGGGCTTCTCGCCAGGGGTGAACAGCTCGATGCCAGCGACGGCACCGATGGCGGCCACGCCGGGCAGGTGGGCGAGAGCTGCATAGTAGCCGCCGAGGCCAGTGTCCTGAGGTGAGACGACGACATCGGCGGCCTTCGACGACTTGAGTAGGCGGGCGTATGCGGTGTCGGTTCGCCGCGCTCCGGCGGCACTTGCCAGGACCGCTGTGCCGAAGAGCCCGATCAGCAGAGCGACCGCGGTCCATCCGCGCCAGCCGGAACGGAGGTCGGTGCGAATACGCATCCAGACTGCCGCCACGGCGTCATCTTCCCATTCCGAACCTCGCGGGGACACAGGGCCTACACGCTTGTCTGGGTGGTGCCAGCACGAAGTCTCGAGGGGCGGAGAGGCTGCCGGACGATCGGCTGGTCCCCTTCGAACGGTCCGTGCGGGACGGGTTGTGGTACACAGCCTCATGAAAATCGAGCGGATTGGTGCCTTCCGCTTAGGTTGGGGCGAGAGCCTGCTGTGGGATGACCAGTTTCATCGGCTGTACTTCGTGGACTGCGCGGCCCGCACGCTGCACTGGCTTGATGGCGGCGAAGGCGATCTCCACACGTTGGCGCTCCCGTCGATGGTCACGGGCATCGTGGCCACGGAGGGCGGCACCCTCGTCGGCGTCCTCGATGACGGCCTTCACGTCATCGACCCAGAAACCGGTTCCTGCCGGCTGCTCGTGGGCTACCCGGCGGAGCTCGGTGGCCGCTGCAACGACGCATGCGCCGACCTGTCCGGCAACCTCATCACCGGCAAGCTCAACCTCGGCCCCGCCGAAGGCTCGGCGTGGTGGTATTCCGCCGAGCGGGGCTGGCGGCTGATCGACCCTGACATCTCCAACACCAACGGACCGGCCGTCGGTGTCATCGATGGCGCCATGACCCTGATCGTCGGCGACACGGCCGCCAACTACTACTCCTATCTGTACGAACCGAAGGATGGCGGAGTCGGCGAGCGATCCATCTTCGGCGACGTGACCGCCCTCGATGGAAGTCCGGACGGCTCGGCCCTCGACATCGGGGAGGGACTTTGGTGTGCTCTCGTCGGTGGGAGCCAGCTCGCCCGGTTCACCGCCAGGGGACTTGATCGGACCATCGCCCTCCCGGTGGTCAACCCTACAGATGTCGCCTTCGGGGGTGCCGATCTCGACCGGCTCTTTGTCGTGTCGATCGGGCTCGGCATCGAGTCGGACGATGCCGCCCTCGAGGGGGCCCTCTTGGCCATCGACGGGTTGGGCCTTGGCGGACGTCCCGAGCCAAGGTTCAGCTTGGTCGGCTGAGTCGTTCGCTCTGCGGCGCGAGATAGACGCGGCGTTTGGCCCCAAGAAAGGCCTCGTCGACGAGACGGGGGKGTCCCTCGCGACGGCCGAAGCTATTCAACCAACTGGTGGACAACACGCCCTTTCTCCTTTATGGTTTTCTCAACCGAATGGTTGAATACAGGGAGGCGTTGTGGCGGCTGATCCGCTCTCTCGGGTGTTCTCGGCGCTGGCCGATCCCACCCGGCGCGACATGGTGGCGAGGCTCGCAGTCGGAGACGCCACCGTCAATGAGCTCGCCGAGCCCTACGACGTGACCGTCCAGGCCGTTTCGAAGCACCTCAAGGTGTTGGCGGACGCCGGCCTGGTGAGCCGAACCCGGGAGGCCCAGCGCCGCCCGGTGCACCTCGAAGCGGAGGTCTTCGACCTGATGACCAAATGGATTGAGCGTTACCGCCGCCAGGCCGAGGAGCGCTACCGCCGCCTCGACGACCTGCTCCGGTCGATGCCAAACGACATCACATCCACCCCATCACCCCAACCAGCCCAGACAGGAGAACGACATGAACACCACCACGCATGAGACCGAGATCACCGTCGACCCCAAGGTCCCCCTCGTGCGGATCGTCCGCGAGTTCGACGCCCCGCCGGAGAAGGTCTTCCGGGCCCATACCGACCCCAAGCTCGTCGTGCAATGGCTCGGGCCGCGCCGCCACGAGATGCGGATCGACCACTACGACTGCCGCACCGGGGGGTCCTATCGGTACCTGCACGTCAGCGACGGCAACGAGTTCGGCTTCTACGGCAGCTTCCACGAGGTGCGCCCCTCAGAAGTGATCGTGCAGACCTTCACCTTCGAAGGTATGCCCGACGGCGTGGCCCTGGAGCGCCTCGTCCTCGAGGACCTCGGCGACGGCCGCACTCGCATGACATCGACATCGCTGGTCGACAGCTTCGAGACCCGCGACGCCGTCATCGCCAGCGGCATGGAGGGCGGCATTCGCGAGAGCTACGAACGCCTCGACGACCTCCTCGCCCGCTGACCCTCGGGCGCCCGCGCCCTCCGCCAGCGACTCGAAAGGCTCCTGATGGCACAGAAAGTCGACACGATCGATGACTACATCCGGACCTTCCCCGCTGACGTTCAACGCATCCTTCAACACGTTCGAAGGACGATACGGAACGTGGCACCCGGCGCGGACGAGACCATCAGCTACCAGATGCCGACGTTCAACTTGAACGGCAGATCCCTGGTGCACTTTGCAGGGTGGAAGCACCACATCGCGCTCTACCCGATTCCCGCCGTCGGCGAAGCCCTCGAGCGGGAAGTGTCGCCCTACAGGGCATCCGAAGGCACGCTCCGATTCCCGCTCAAGAAGCCCATTCCCTTCGACCTTATCGAGCGCCTGGTTGCACTCCACGTAGAAGCAAACCTGAACCGGGAGAGCTGACCGGCTGGCCGCGGGCTCAGGGCGAACATAATGCCCAATCCAGTTGGGTCCGACATGGTTCTCCCTGAGCCGAGTTTATGAGTGAGGACTCACTCAGGTTACGATGGGTCGCATGCGAAAAGCTCAAGCCCTGATTGCCGAGCCGTCACCGGCGAGGCGGGCGGCGGCCCTGCCGCCGGACGCGCGCCGCTCGATGATCGTGGAAGCCACCCTGCCCCTGTTGCTAGAGAACGGCGAGATGGTCACGACTCGTCAGATCGCGGACGCCGCCGGGATCGCCGAGGGCACCATCTTCCGAGCCTTTGCGGACAAGGACGCCTTGATCAGGGCCGTGGTAGACGCGGCCTTGGACACCGCAGCTCTGGAGCGAGAGCTCGAGTCGATTGACCTGCAGCTGCCTTTCGAGGCCTGCCTGGCCGTGGCGGTCGAAATCCTGCAGCGGCGCGTGGTCGACGTCTGGCGCCTGATGTCCAGTATCGGGACGAAGTACCACGACAGGGCGACGCGCCCAATCGTCGACAGCCATGCCCTGGTGACCTTGCTCAGGGCGAATCACCGCCATCTCGCGGTCGAGCCGACTGTGGCGGCGCGCCTGTTGCGGAACTTCACGCTGTCGGTGACGCATCCCATGCTGGTCGGCGAGCCGATGTCACCGGATGAGATTGTCCAGTTGTTCCTTCACGGCGTCAGCGCGCGGAAGTCATTGTGCTGATCCGCCTGCTGCGTACTCATCTGCGTAGCTACCGCAAAGTGCTGTTGGGCGTTCTTGTCCTCCAGACGGTGCAGACGGTCGCGGCGTTGTCGCTTCCGACGCTCAACGCGAACATCATCGACAACGGCGTGATCAAGGGCGACCTCAGCTACATCTGGACGATCGGCGCCGTGATGCTCGGGTTCACGTTGGTCCAGGCGACCTTCGCGATCGCGGCCGTCTACTTCGGCGGCAAGGTGGCGATGAGCTTCGGGCGCGACCTCCGCGCCTCGCTGTTCCACCAGGTCACCGGGTTCTCGGCTCGCGAAGTCGGCACGTTCGGCGCTCCGTCGCTGATCACCCGCATCACCAATGACGTTCAGCAGGTCCAGATGCTTGTGGTGATGGCGTGCACGATGGCCATCGCCGCGCCGATCACGATCGTGGTAGGTGTGATCTTGGCTGTCCGCCAGGCCGTCGGGCTCTCGACGGTGCTACTGGTGAGCATGCCGTTGGCAGCGATTGTGCTGGGCACGCTCGTTTGCCGCATGGTGCCTCTGTTCCACCTGATGCAGGATCGCATCGATCAGATCAACCGCGTCCTGCGTGAGCAGATCACTGGCATTCGGGTGGTGCGGGCGTTCGTGCGCGAGCCACAGGAGTCTCGTCGCTTTGCTCTCGCCAACGAGGAGTTGACCGACACGTCGTTGCGGGCGGGCCGGCTGATGGCGTCAATGTTCCCAACCGTCAACCTCCTCATCAACCTGTCTAGTGTCGCCGTCTTGTGGATCGGTGCCAGTCGGGTCGCCTCGGGAAGCATCCACGTCGGCTCACTTGTCGCCTATCTCAGCTACCTCGTGCAGATCCTGATGTCGGTGGTGATGGCTACCTTCGTCATCTCGATGGTCCCTCGGGCGGCCGTCTCCGCCGGCCGAATTCAAGAGGTCCTCAACACGGAGTCGACGGTCGTGCTGCCGAGTGAGCCGGTCAGCCATGTGATCACTCATGGCGAGCTCGAGTTCCGCGACGTCGGCTTTCACTATCCCGGCGCCGAGCATCCCGTACTGACCAACATCTCGTTTACCACCCTCGCCGGGCAGACCACGGCGATCGTCGGCAGCACCGGAGCCGGCAAGACGACGCTTGTCAGTCTCATCCCGCGCCTGTTCGATGCCACGTCGGGGTCTGTTCGCATTGACGGCGTCGATGTGCGAGACCTGGATCCAGAGCTGTTGTGGGGCAACATCGGCCTGGTGCCGCAAAAGCCGTACCTGTTCTCCGGGAGTGTGGCCAGCAACCTGCGCTACGGCAAGCCCGATGCCACCGAAGCTCAGATGTGGGAGGCGTTGGAGGTAGCTCAGGCCGCCGAGTTCGTCCGGGCCATGCCCGGCGGACTCGACTGCAGAATCGAGCAGGGCGGCTCGAACGTGTCGGGTGGCCAGCGCCAGCGTCTCGCCATCGCTAGAGCCCTGGTTCGCCGGCCGGAGATCTACGTCTTTGACGACTCGTTTTCGGCGCTGGACCTCACCACGGACGCCCGCTTGCGAGCGGCGCTCGGCCCGTACACCGCGGACGCGGCTGTCGTAATCGTGGCTCAGCGGGTGTCGACCATCTCGACGGCGGATGTGATCCTCGTGCTTGAAGACGGCCAGCTGGTCGGGCGGGGGACCCACGACGAGCTCCTCGCTTCATCTCCGACCTATGCGGAGATCGTGCAATCGCAGATCGGCGAGCGGGAGGCGGCGTGACCCTCGTCGATGACCAGGAGGAGCACAAACCGGACCTGGCCGCACCCGAGACCCGAGCTGCGGGCCGGTGGAATTCGGCCGGAGTTCCAACAGAGAAGTCGAAGGACTTCAAGACGGCCGTACGGCGGCTCGTTGGGCTGTTCGGACCGGACCGACCGGTCCTGCTCTTCGTCGCATCGGCGGCCATCGCTAGCGCGGTGCTCAACGTGTTCGGTCCCCGGGTGCTCGGCCACGGGACGGACCTCATCTTCCGTAGCATCGTCGCCCACAGGGGCATTCCCTTCGGCAAGCTGCATCATGTCCTGTTCCAGGCCGTCGCCGTGTATGCAGGATCCGCCCTCCTGTCGATCCTCACGGCCTACCTCCTGGCCGGCGTTATCCAACGATTGATGTTCCGCTTGCGGACGGCGGCCGAGGACAAACTCAACGCACTTCCCCTCCGCTACGTCGACAAGCACGCCCGTGGCGACCTCCTGAGCCGGGTAACCAACGACCTGGACAACGTCGCGCAGAGCTTGCAGCAGACCCTCAGCCAGATGCTGACCGCCATCCTTTTACTGTTCGGCGTGTCGATCATGATGTTCACGATCTCGCCGTTGCTAGCGGTCGTCGCCCTCACCACCGTGCCACTCTCGGTGTATTCCATGAAGATGATCGCCAGCCGGGCGCGCCCGCGCTTCATCGCGCAATGGACCAGCACGGGCGCGCTGAACGCCCAGGTCGAGGAGACCTTCACTGGTCATGCCATCGTGAAGTCGTTCGGCCGTCAGCGCGAGGTGGAGCAGAGGTTCTGCGAGACGAACGACGAACTCTTCGAGTCTTCGTTCGGCGCCCAGTTCATGTCCAGCCTCATGCAACCGGCCACAATGTTCCTGGGCAACGTGCAGTACGTGATTGTCGCCGTCGTCGGCGGTCTGCGGGTAGCCAGTGGATCGATCTCGCTCGGTGATGTGCAGGCGTTCATCCAGTACTCGCGCACGTTCTCTATGCCCCTCACCCAGCTGGCGTCGATGATGAACGTCTTCCAGTCGGGCATCGCGTCGCTCGAGCGGGTACTCGAGTTCCTCGACGCCGAGGAGCAGAGCCCGGATCCGGCGGCCTCCGCCAACCCGGCGCCCGTCCGCGGTCGGGTTGAATTCAGCGATGTGACGTTCTCGTACGACCCCAAGCGGCCTTTGATCGAATCGCTGTCGCTCGTCGCCGAGCCCGGCAAAACGGTTGCGATCGTCGGTCCTACCGGGGCTGGCAAGACAACTCTCGTCAACTTGATCATGCGGTTCTACGAGCTGAACGGCGGTACGATCACGCTTGACGGACGCGACATCGCCTCCTTCTCCCGGTCTGAGCTTCGGTCAAGCATCGGAATGGTTCTCCAGGACACTTGGCTCTTTGGCGGCACCATCCGCGACAACATCGCCTACGGCAACCCCGACGCGACGGAGCAGCAGATCCTCGCCGCGGCCCGCGCCACGTATGTCGACCGCTTTGTGCACTCCTTGCCCGAGGGTTACGACACCGTCATCAACGAGGAAGGCGACAACATCAGCGCCGGTCAGAAGCAGCTCATCACCATCGCCCGCGCCTTCCTTGCCGACCCCGCCATCCTCATCCTCGACGAGGCCACCAGCTCCGTGGACACGCGCACCGAGGTGCTTGTCCAAGAGGCCATGAATGCGCTACGCGCCAAACGCACGAGCTTCGTCATCGCGCACCGTCTCTCGACCATCCGTGGTGCCGACAACATCCTGGTAATGGAGAACGGACGAATCGTCGAGCAGGGCTCCCATATCGAGTTGCTCGAGCGCGACGGCGCCTACTTCCGCTTGTACAACTCCCAGTTCGTCGCCCCGGTTGCCGACATCGAATAGGGCGGATCATCTTCGCCACCCGCGATGGCCAACGGGTGGGATCCTATGGGTGTCGGAAAATGGCTTGTGCGGGCTGTGAGCATCGAGCACCCTGGTGCATGGAGAGGTTCGAGCGCGACACCTACGGTGAGGCCATCGCCGACCTCTACGACGACTGGCTCCAACGGACAGACACCGCTGACACGGTTGAGTTCCTCGGCTCTCTGGCAGGCGGGGGACCCGTGTTGGAGCTGGCCGTGGGGACGGGCCGGGTAGCGGTCCCGCTGGCCGGACACGGGCTGGCGGTGCATGGCATCGACGCCTCGCCAGCCATGGTTGACCGCTTGCGGGCGAAGGAGGGTGGCGACCGGGTCACGGTAACTATCGGGGACATGGCCGATGTCGGCGTCGACGGCCCTTTCTCCGTGGTGTTCGTGGTGTTCAACTCCTTCTTTGCAATGCTGACCCAGCACGACCAGGCGCGCTGCTTCGCCAATGTCGCCGACAGGCTCAGACCGGGCGGTTGTTTTGTCATCGAATGTTTCGTGCCGGACATGCGGCTGTTCGACCACGGCCAACGGGTAGGTGTCAGCGACATGGAGGTCGACCGTGTGCGGCTGGACGTGACTCGCCACTTCTCTTCGGAGCAGCGGGTGGAGACCCAACACGTGGTGATCTCAAGCAATGGCGTGCGCCTCGTGCCGGTGGTGCTGCGCTATGCATGGCCCTCCGAGCTCGACCTCATGGCCCGTCTCGGCGGTCTACACCTGCGAGAGCGCTTCGGCGGCTGGCGGGGTGAGCCGTTCGGAGATGAGAGCCCGCTCCACGTATCGGTGTATGAGAAACCAGCAGTCGCCTAATGCCGAGGAGGTGTCCTGGCCGATCGGTGTCGCCGCCCTCCGGCTAGCGGGTAAAGACTGCGGTCACGGTCGCTCCCGATGAGCTCGTAGCTGTGAGGGTGATGGTCACTGGACCTTGTCCGGTCGGAACAACCACGCCGGCGGGGGAGCCAGTCCTAGGGGGGTACCGACCGTTGGAGTCAGCCGTCACGGGTGGCCCAGCCTGGCCTGGCGGAGTGCTCTTGCTGGCGAGCTGGACATGGGATCTGCGAGCCGGGCCTGAGGCCGGACGCTGCAGGGGTGTACACCCGATACCGCTTTGCACTGTCTTGGCTTGCCGACGAGCACGCCATGAGGGCCACAATGGCGTGGACGATGATGGCGGGGTGCGGGTGCTCCAACTTCCGGGGCCGGTACGCCCGTTTATCCTCGGGCTGCTGGGCACGCTGGGTGTTGCTGCTGTCTCGCTGATGGTCGCGAGCGTGGCGGGCAGCGGCGTACCGTTGTGGTTCGCCGCTTTCTACCTGCTGGCATGGCTCTGGAATGCCTATTGGTGGGCCTGGCAGACACCCTGGCGGATCGAGGTCCACCCAAACGGCTTGTTGACGTTCGTCTCGCCCGTTGGTCGCCGGACCGAAGTGCCCGCAAATGCGCTGCGATCGGTCAAGCTTTCTGCGCTCATGGTCGTCCGGGTGCGTCATGACGGAGGCAGCATCTGGCTATTGCCGATTGCTCCGGTGGCCCAGCTTGTCGCGTTGCTGCGCGCCGAGCGACCAGCGGTCGAGATTCGAGTGCCCGACTGGGCCATCCGAGCTCGCGGCTGGCCGTGGACGAAGTAGAGAGAGGATGCACGGGCCGACCGCACCCTCCGTCAGTTGACCCACCCGTCGAATGGGTGTACGAGTCATCCGTGGGACAGCGGATACGAGCGGCTCGCGGGGTGTTGGCCTCCGCGTTGAGGAACCGGCTGTTGCGGCGGGTGGAGTTCAGCTACGGGCTGTTCACCGGCGCCGAATGGGCGGTGTGGATCTCGCTCCTCGTCTTCGCCTACGGGCACGGTGGCGCATCGGCAGCAGCGGAGATCGCCCTCGTCCAGCTAATTCCGTGTGCCCTCCTGGCGCCCGCTCTCGGCGCGGTCATCGATCGGAGGCGACCTGGACGAATCCTTCTCGTCGGCTACTTCGTCCAAGCCACCACGATGGCCGGAGTGGCCGTGGCTATCGCGACCGGCGCGCCGGTCTGGATGACGTTTGCGCTCGCTCCGTTGGTCTGTATCGGGATCACCGTGACGAGGCCCGCCCAGGCGGCCCTCGTCCCGTCGATCGTCCGAACCCCGGAGGAACTTACCGCGTCGAATGTGATTGCCGGTTGGGTGGAGCATGCCGGCCAGCTCGCTGTTCCCGCGGTCGCTGGCCTACTGCTCGCGGTGAGCGGGCCGGCGCTGGCCGTTGCCATGGCCGCGGGAATGGCGCTGTTGGCCGGGATCCTCGTGGTGCGGATACCGGAGCCGGCGTCGGCGCCCACCGACCAGACGCTGACGGCCAGGCTCGGTTCCAACCTGGCCGCGGCGTGGCGCGATCCGTCAACTCGTCTGCTGCTTTCCCTCGATGTCTTCTATCAAGCATTCATCGGCTCGCTTGATCTGCTCTGTGTGATCCTGGCGGTCAGCGTCCTCGGTCTCGGTCAGGGGGGAGCCGGCTACCTGAATGCGGTCGTCGCCGCGGGCGGTCTCGCCGCGGGTGCGATTACGGCGCTTCTCGTAGGCAGACCCCGATTGGTCGGAGTCATGCTCGCTGGCATCTTGGGCGCCACCGTCGCTCTCGCCCTCCTCGCCGTCCATCCCACGGTGGCGGGCGCATTTCTCCTCCTGGCGGTGGTCGGCCTGTCGGGCAGCGTGTTCGATATCACCGGACGAACGCTCTTGCAGCGCACGGCCCCGTCGGACGCGCTCGCCGGGATCTTCTCGGTGCGCGAGTCGCTCATGAACGTCGGCTTGGCGATCGGGACCGTCATCGTTCAGGTCGCAGTGTCCGCGGGTGGCTATCGGACCGCGTTGGTCGCGCCGGCCGGTTTCGCCCTGCTACTCGTGGTCTTGTTGTGGCGACCACTGAGCGCCATCGACGATGCGGCGGATGTCCCACAGGTGGAGATTGCGCTTCTGCGGTCGATTCGTATATTCGGAGCGCTGCCCGCTCCGGCCATCGAGGGTGTCGCCCGACACCTGGTGCCCCTCGTGGCACCGGCCGGGACCGTCGTGGTCCAGGAGGGGGACGCCGGCGATCGCTACTACGCCGTTGCCGATGGCGTTCTGACCGTCCACCGCGATGGCGAACAAGTGGCCACTCTGGGGCGCGGTGACGGCTTCGGGGAGATCGCCTTGGTGCGCGCGATCCCCCGTGTCGCCTCGGTGATCGCACGCTCCGATTGCCTGCTCTACGAGCTCGACAAGGAGCCGTTCGTGCTCCTCCTCACGGGTCACCCGGCCGCCGCCCAGGAAGCCAAGGCGACGGCGACGCGTCACATCGGTCGCGAGCCATAACAGCCCAGGTGACGGGCACAGCCCAGGTGACGGGCACGTCTTCGCCGCGACCGTGGCGAGGGCATGTGAGTCAGACCGTCAGCCCCGGACGGCCAGCCGGGAGCCGAGGTGGGTGTCGTCCTCGTGGGCTCCCGGGGTGCCTTCGGGCGGCGTGTAGACGTAGGTGACAACGCCGTCGATCACCCGGGTTGGTAACACCACCGCCCGGCTGTCGGCCCGGGCAGGACCCCGCTGGCAACGCCGTCGAGGCTGAACTCGGCCCCATGCCAGCTGCACACCAGCGCGTCTCCCTCTCGCTCAAGAGGACCCCCGAAGTGCGGGCAGCTGTCGAGGTACACCCGCGACTTCCCGTCAACTTTGGTGACGAGCACCTGCCGCCCGAAGAAGTCAGCGGTGACCGTGCCAGTGTCGGGAACCTCGTCCGCGGCGATAAGTGGCTGCTCCATGTCCTGCCTCCCGGATCTGCTAGTTATGTGACTTGTCACGATGTTCGCATACCCGTGACTATTCACGCAAGTGGTATCATCGAAGTCGTGCCATCGGACGCCGACTCTGTGGCCGCGTGGCGTGCCCTCCTTCTCGCCCAAAACGCTGTGCTGCGCGCCATCGACGAAGAGCTGGACTGCGCCGGCGCGGTGCCGCTGCATATCTACGACGTCCTGCTCGAACTGAATGGCGCCCCCGAGCGTCGCCTGCGCATGAAGGAGCTCGCCGGCCGTACGGTGCTCACCCGCAGCCGGGTAAGCAAGCTCGTCGACGAGCTTGTCGGTCTCGGACTAGTGGAGCGATGTGACGACGTAACCGACCGGCGAGGCTCGGTCGTGGCCATCACCGTCGCCGGTCGCCGCGCCCTGAAAAAGGGCGCACCTGTCTACCTCGATGGCATCGTCCGCCATTTCACCGCGCACCTCACCGGCACTGAGGCAGCCACAGTTACGACCGCGCTGCAGCGAGTCGTTGGCGCCCACCAGTTGCTGATCAACCGACGATCCAGTCGCTGACGCGGGCGATGTTAACCCTAGGCGGCAGATGTTCACATGGCAGACAAAGAGCGGACAACTCGTGCCTTTACTGTGGATGGCGTGCCTACTCGCACAGCAGGAGAACAGCGATTAGTCGCCCTGGAGGGCTGCTCTAACTTCCGCGACGTGGGCGGCTACCCCGCAAGTGAGGGCCGGCCCGTCCGTTGGCGCAGGCTCTGTCGGGCCGACGGACTCCACCGTCTGACCGGCGCCGACCTCGAGACTCTGGCTTCGAACGGCTTGCTCACCGTGCTTGATCTTCGCACTCCGGAGGAGGTCGGTGATCGCGGCCGGGTGAGCGAGGAAGTCGCGGTCACCTATCACCACCTCCCCCTCGTCGACGTGCTCCCCGACCGCGAAGACCTGGCCGTCTGGCTCGATGCCGACACCATCGCCTCGCGCTACCGAGAGATGCTGGAGAGTGGCACGGATGCGGTTGCGAGGCGTTGGCCATCCTCACCGATCCATCTGCCTATCCCGCCGTCGTCCATTGCGCGGCCGGGAAAGACGTTGATCTGAGGGAAGCCGATGGGGTCGCCAACCCGGTAGCCGACCAGGTCCGTGCCCGTAGCGAGGAACAGCCACTGGCTCGATGACGACCACACGGGACTCCATGGTCCGTTGATGGCGCCGGGCCGGAATGGAGTACGTGCGACGTCCATGCCCCATTCATCCGAGCGCCCGCACGTGGACGACATCGAGCATCATCCCCCGCGGCCGGGTGATGACGTGCACGATCACATCCGCGACCCACGCCCGCAGAGCCACCACAGATCACCACCACTCTGTCCCGGTAGCTGCCGGGCATAGCCATGACCTTCCGGGCCACCCGACCGGGGCGGACCCGGGCAACCTAGCTGTGCTCGGCAGCGGAGCCAGTGACCGCCGGGAGCCTGCGAACCACGTCGCCAATCCGGACCGGGCCGGGGACGACGACCCAGGCGTTGGCGCCCCGAAGCCGCAGCTCACGGCCGACCGGAGAGTTCACGAATCGGAGGGCGTCTACTCCAAAGCGCGCGGAGAACTTGTGGCAGCCGGTATGAGGCTTGAAGCTGATCTCGATCACGGCGGAGCCAAGCGCCAGACGGCTACCGATCGGAAGGTTGGCCTCACTGATGTCAAAGTCCATGTAGAGCTGATCGCCAGCGAGCGGCCAGCGGTCACGGTTCCCAGCGACGAGGGCGACGGCGCGGGCATTCATGATCGTGATCTGCTCGTCCCGGGGAATCCGGCCATCGGAACTCCGGCGCATGGCGCGTTCTCGCCACGTGTCGCCGACGAGGCCGTCGACGTCGTCGAGAGTGGCGAAGTCGAGCACTTCGCGTGCGTCGACCTGGGGCCGCCTGACGATGAGCTCGATCCTCCCCTGATCGCTCGGGGAGCTGCGGACGTGGTCGATCCCTTCCTCGAACGCCGTCGCCGTGAAATGTTCCATCCCGCCTATCTTGTCGCACCGCCCCGGAGTTCGCGAAGTTTTCGCGGGTGGCGGCACCGGCTAGGCCGTGGTGACCACGATCAAATTCTGATACCGCGCGGACGGAATCTGGTTGCCGACCGCCCAGACGGGCTGGCCGGCGACGCTCCTGGCCACCCCCGCCAGGGCGTCATTGGGGCTCGGGTTGGTAATGGCCACGATGCCCCACGCCGAACCGTTCCAGTGCTCGGTCAAGGTCTGGGTGTCGTGAAACTGTTGAGCGTGCTGCCGACCGCCCAGACATCGTTGGTGCCGAATGCGGCCACGCCCGACAGCGTGTTCTGGGCGTTGTTCGCGGTGGGAAAGGGGCTGGGAACGAGGCTCCACGTCTTGCCGTCCCATGCTCGGTGAGATCGGCCCGGCGTGCGGGGCCACGAGCACCAACGTGATGGCGGCGAGCGCCAGAAATGCGGGCAGCGCGACCAGTCCGTCGAGCAGTCGGGCGGCCAGGCGTTTTCCCGGGTCTGCCAGCGACCCTGGTCCAGATGCCGGTCGTCCATATTGGGCGCCCTTCCATGGCGGTGGTGCGTAGCCAGTGGGGATCCAACCTGCACCGGTCCAGAACAACCCCCGTCCAGCGAATACTGCGGCGGGACCGGGTTGGTCACGAGTGCCCGCGGCGGGCGCGGGTGGCGGCCGCGGTCACGCCGGCCAACGCGGGCATGGCGACGACGACGGCCGCCACGAGTGGGCCGGCCGATGCCGAACGGGATGTCCGTCCGGTGCGACCGCCCGATCCGAGCCCACCGCGGCCGGGGTCGTCGTCGTCGGCGCCGGACCCGCACCGCTCGTCGGCGGGGGACCAGGCGTGGCGGGCGCCCGTCGCGGCGGCAGCGGCACCGAACGGGTCCTGGCCACCACTCCGCCGGGTGCCTGGAGGTGCTGTCGCTGGCGCGCCATTGTGCGCGGGCGGCGACGAACTGGTGGCGGCGACGGCAGGCGTTCCTGGGGTTCCGCCTCCACTCCCGTCACCGCCGCCCGCACCACCGCCGGCCCCGCCACCGAAGTGGCGGCCACCGCCGCCGCGCTGGCCGCGTCAAGGTTCAGGCGGCCGTGTCGATGAAGTTTCTGTTCTCCCGGACGCTAGCCGCGGCCTGACGGTGGACGCCGCCGGCCGTCCGCGCGACTACCGACGAGGCGACGCTACGTCGGCGCGATGAGCGTGGCCACGTCGCCGAGGCCAGGCCACTCCGGTGATTCCTGCACGCAGCGAGCGAACAGCCATAGCAGGAGGCGCTCCGCGTCCAGATCGAGCAAGCCGGCGAGGCGGCCCACCAGACCCCTGGGGTCGGCGTGTAGCCGGCCATCGCAGTTGAGCATGTGCTGGAGGGCGTCGTAGGTGGGGTCGCCAACGTATGGCTTGGGGTCAATCACCAGCCACGGTTCCCGCTCGGCGGCCAGAACATTCTCGGCGTGCAGATCGGTGCAGAGGAGCACGCTGCGCTCGGCTGTGGAAGCCAGGCTGCGAAACAGCGCAATACCGTCACGGGCCAGGCCGGGATCGAGCGTCGACAGTCCGGCGGCAACCTTCTGATCGAATTCGTCTGCCCACTCATCGCACATGAGTTGCAGAGGTCGGAACGGGTGCCCATCCGGCGGTTCCTGCCAGAGTCGCTTCAGCAGCCCGGTGATGACAACGTCTTGTTCAGTCTCCGGTCGCGACGCCAGCGTGGTGCCCGGCCTGCACCGCTCCATGAGCAGCGCACTGGTGGCGCCGAATTCCTTGGCGGCATGGAGCCGCTCCGCGCCCCGACCATCCCAGTACTGAAGCGCGGGGGCTTCGTGGGCCGCCTCGGTGTGCCGCCATGCCACCTTGAGGACCAGGTCGTCGCCCGCTTCGTTGCGGGCCGGCGCCACCCAGGCGGTCTGCCCGCCGGGCTCGAACGGTTCGCCCAGCCGCAGCGACCACATCTTGGCGAGGTCGGCCACCACCGACGGCAGGGCCGCGATCCACGCTTGGCGGCGATGGTCTGGCTCCCTGGCGACGGCGTCAGCCAGGTTCTGGGGGATTCGGAAAGGCGCCACGAGAGAATCCTGGTTCTCGGCGCGTCCTCCCGCTCCTCATTTGCCATCGCCGGGCGGCTTGACCCAGGTGAGGGAGTAACGAAACAGAACGTGGCGGCGGTACCGGACGAGGGGTAGCAGGCGCGTCGCGATGTCCCGCGTCTCGGCGTAGGTCTCGGGCGGTGGCCACACACTGGGGGCGGAGTGCTCCCAGTAGGGCTTGGTCCGTTTGAGCAGACGAGATCCGATGACAGCCGCGATATCGAAGGCGAGGTCTCGCGGGTACTGCGACCGGGCCAGCCCGACGACGACCAGGGTTCCGCCCGGCCGGAGGAGCTCTCGCATCCGCTCCAGGCCGGTAGCGGTGCCCATGTGGTGGAGCGCGGCGACCGAGCCGATGAGATCGAAGGAGGCCGGCTCGAACGGGTAGGTAAGTACGTCGCCGAGCAAGTACTCGATGCCGGCGCTGGGCTGTTGTCGAGCGAGGTCGATACTCGGTTCATCGAGATCGATGGCGGTGACCCGGGGCACGACCGCATGGAGCTGGCGGGCGAGCATTCCTTCGCCGCAGCCTACGTCGAGGGCGTTTGGGCAGCCGGCTGGAACGGCGCGCAGGATCAGCGGGTGGTAGTGGATGTTGTGGTTCCACCGATCCGGCGGCCCGGACGATTCCCCTCGCACGACAGCGGGACAACCTAGGCGGAGGTCCGGGCCGAAGAGTGCCCACCGTCGCCAGTGGTCACGTACCGTGGCATGGTCTCCGTTGACGGTCCGACTGGATTCCGCCCGCCAGTGCGGTTGCTATAACAGGGACAGTGACGGTCTCGAAGAGCAGGGGGGCCGGCAGGGTAACGCCCGAAAGGGACGGCGTCACCCCTTCCGCTCAGATACGTGCCCTGCGATCGGTCCTGAGCCTCACCCAGGAGCAGATGGCGCAGGAACTCGGCGTGTCCTTTGCCACCGTCAACCGGTGGGAGACGGGAAAGCGGGTTCCATCGCCGGGCTCGCAGCGGCGGCTCGACGCATTGGAGTCCAAGGCGGAGGCCTCCGTCGTCGCCGCCGCCGACCACGACCTGCGGACGCCCGGCCTCCTCGTTCCGCCCACGGCTTTCATTGGCCGGACGGCGGAACTGGCCGAGCTAGACAGCCTGCTGCGATCGTCCCGCGTGCTCACGCTGACTGGCCCGGGTGGATGCGGTAAGACGCGATTGGCCTTCGAACTCGTCCGTCGGTCCCGACGAGAGCAGGACGACGTGACGGTGGTCGCCCTCGACGGGGTGCAGGATCCGTCCCTGTTGGTGACTGTCGTCTCGAGCGCGTTGGGTCTCCGCGACGCACCCGGGGTTTCCCCCGAGGCGCACGTCCTCGCTCATCTGGCCGGACGACCGCGACTCCTGGTCCTCGACAACTGTGAGCATATGGTCGATACCGTCGCAGGGCTGGTGACGGCCGCGATCGCCGCCGCTCCCGACCTGATTGTGCTCGCCACCAGCCGGACCGTGCTCAACGTGGCTGCGGAACGAGTGTGGCCCGTCCCCGCCCTTCAGCTCCCGGGCCTCGGAGCGGAGGCGGCAGATGTCGCTCGCGCCGATGCCGGCCGATTGTTCGCCGAGCGGGCCAGGAGCCGGCGGCCGGATTTCGCGGTCGACGGCGGAAGCGCGGAGGCGGTCGCGAGGATCTGTCATCTTCTCGACGGGCTGCCGCTGGCCCTTGAGCTGGCGGCAGCCTGGACGGCGGTGCTCTCGCCCACCGATATCGCAGAACGGCTGGCGGACAACCTGGCTCTGCTCGACGTGAGTGGCACCGCCGGCGGCCGGCACCGCACGCTGCGAGCGACCGTTGAATGGAGCGATGCCCTCCTCGAACGGGGGGACCGCCATGTGTTCGCCCAGCTGTCCTTGTTCGCCGGATCCTTCAGCCTGGGCGACGCCGGTGACCTGATCGAGGATGGCGACGGCGGCGACGTGGTGTTCGCCCTGCGGCGTCTGGTCGACTCTTCGTGGATCGTCGCCACGCCCAACGAAGAGGAGACGACGTACGCGCTGCTCAACACCTTGCGGGCCTACGGCCGCGAGCTTCTCGACCGCAGCGGTGAGACGGAAGCGGTGCGGAGCCGGCATGCCCGTATCTTCATGGCTCTTGCCGAAGCGTCCGAGGAGGCGTTGGCCGGTCCCCACCAGACCCAGTGGCGCGATCGGATGGATCGGGCCACTGGCGATATCGACGCCGCCCTGACCTGGGCGTTCGACCAATCCGACAGCGAGGTCGCCTTCCGGCTGGTGGCATCACTCTGGCGGTGGTGGTACACGACCGGCCAGCTGGTTGAGGGGCGTCGGTGGGCGGCCCTTGCCCTCGGCCGCTCTCGAGCCGTCTCGTCCTGCTTGAGGGCCCGCGCCCTCTACGTGAGCGCCATGTTGGCTTCTGAGAACGGTGACTACCCGACCGCCACCGCCCACGCTCAGGCGGCGCGCCGCGAGTTCACTGCCATCGGGGACCATCGCGGCGCGGCTCGCTCCAGCACGGTGCTCGGGAACATCGCCAAGTATCACGGCGACTTCCCCGGCGCCCGGGCCCACATGGACAAGGCGGTGGCCAGTCAACGTTCGCTGGGCGACGACTGGGGGACAGCGGTCGCCCTGCAGAACCTGGCCTCCCTGATCATTGACGCCGGCGACCTGGCCACTGGACGAGAGCTGATGGAGGAGAGCCTGGCGCTGAAGCGCAAGGCAGGAGACCGCCGTTCGCTTGGCTACGGATTGACGAACCTGAGTGATCTGCTTCTTCGGGAGCGCGCTCCCGACCGGGCTCGCGTGGCCCTGGCCGAAGCGGGCTCGATCGCGGTTGAGCTGAGCGACGACCGTCTGGCCGGCTTCGTCCACCACAATCTTGGAGACGTCGCTGATTTCTGCGGCGATCAGGACGAGGCCGTCGCCGCGTACCAGGTCGCGCTCGAACGGTTTCGCCGGGTGCATGACCGGCGCGACGTGGCCTTGGCGCTGTGCAGCCTGGGCCGGGCGCTGCTGCGGGCCGGAAAAACCGGCGAGGGCTTGTCTCTTCTGCACGAGAGCGAGGCTCTGGCGGCCGACCTGGGAGACGAGCTACGGCTGTCCGAGGCGAGGGCCGCATTGGGGGCCGTGGCCGTCCCGCCGGCGTCGCGGAGCCTGCCGGACGGCCTGACCGCCCGCCAAGCCGAGATCCTCGGCCTCCTGGCCGGCGGCCTGTCGAATCGGGATATCGCCACCCGCTTGTCTCTCTCCGCCGGGACGGTCGAGCGGCATCTGGCCAACGTTTACGTGAAGCTCGGCGTCCGCAACCGGGTCGCGGCCACCCGATACGCGCTGGCCCACGGGCTCGGCGCACCGTCCGACTCCTGAGGGCTTGACCCGAAGAGCCATGACGCGGCTGGGGTGGGACCCAGCCGGCCGTACATGGTTTCCTCGATTCGCATCCGTCCCCGGCTCCGTACCGTCGTCTCCGAGCACAACTGGCATACGACGAAGGAGCCATATCATGACCGCAGGAAGGCCGTTCCAAGCGGGAGCCGTAATCGGAGCTCTCGTGCTCGCCGCCATCGCCAGTGGGTGCGGGGGCGGAGGCTCGAAGCCCAGCGCCGCCGCAACCGGTCAGGTCGCCGCCGGTGCCGTCAGCCCGGTGAAGGCGACCGGCGGTGGAACGTTCTGCACCCAGGTGGCGGACGGCATCAACCGCGCCGTCTCGAGCGCAGCGGCGGCGACTTATGCGACGACGATGCGAACCACGATCGAAGCTGCCCGGAAGAAGACCGCCGACGCCCTGAACTCGGCTCCTGGGGAGATCAAGCCGGACCTTCAGGTGTTGGTCGACGCTTCCAACAAGTTGTACGACGCCTTGAGCCAGGCGAACTACGACTACACGAAGCTGCCTCCGACGGCGACAGCCGTCATGGCCACGCCCGCGGTGCAAGCCGCGTCCACCCACGTGGAGAGCTATGTCAAGGACAAGTGCGGGATCGACCTCGCCCATCAGGCCGGCGCGACCGCGGCCGAGAGTCCGACCACCAAAGTCGATGCCGCCGGTAGCGGGTCGGGCACCGACGCCTCGGCCTGCAATCTGATCAGCGAAGCTCAGGCCACGACGGCGATGAAACAAGCCATGAAGGTCTCTGGAGGTGCCGGTGGCGCCATCTGCACGTACTCCGCGACCGCCGATCCCAGTTCGACCCTCGCCGTGCAGACCTTTGCCAGCCCGAAGGACATGGCCACCTACACCCAACTCGAGCCAAGTGGAGAGCACATCAACGGATTGGGCGACGACGCCTTCTGGAACTCGACGCTGGACATGGTCTTCGTGCGCAAGGGGGACCGCGCTTTCGCGGTGGTGTCGCCGTCCTTGGCCAATCTGACCGGCGATCCCCAGGCATCCAAGTCGGCCATGGTCGACCTGGCCACGATCGTGCTGAGCAAGTTTTGAGTTCAGCCCGTAGCGCGCGATCGCTGGCTCTCGCCGCCCTGAGCGTCGCCCTCGTCAGTGCGGCGTGCGGTGGGGGAGCGACCAAGTCGGCCACCAAGGCGGCGTCCGTCACCACCCCGGGCGTTGCGCCGTCTCATACGGCGTCCACGGTCGCTGACATCGGCACGTCGTCCTCCGGAACCGGGGGATCGTTCAAGGTCCGCGTCGTGAACTTCTATGCCCCTTCGGACCACCCTCAGGGGCTGGCGCTCGATGGGTACTTTACCGGGGATACCAACCCCAATCCGAAGGATGGTGTCGGCAAGGCCGACTTCGCGTCTGTGGGCTACGGCCAAACCAGTGACTACAAGGGGGCGGATCCGTCGAAGCTTCGAGGTCTGACTCTCTTCGTCCCCGGGGCGGCGGACCCGGTCGCCCTTCAGAACCTCATCGGCTCGGCCGCCGGCCGGATCACTGTCCTCACGTACTGGATCGGTCAAGCTGGCAACGCGGCCACCGCCGTGTTCGACGAGATGCCCTCGGCGAAGAACGTGGCGGAAAAATTCCCCGACGTCATCCCGGCCGCCCCGTCAGGTAAGGCTCTGCTTGTCGCCGCGGGAGGGCCCCTCATGAACGTCGACAAGGGCGGGGCGTACAACGTCGGCCAGCCGGGCAAGGGCTGCTTCGCTTTGCTGTACCCGGACGGGCCGTCGTCTGGTCACACAACCACACCTGCCGGCGGCAGCTTGACGTACCTCGCCGACCCCGGTGCGCTGCAAGTGGCATGGTTCGGTCCACTCGATACGGACTGCACCCAGGCCCCCGTCATCCCACCGGCGTCGGTCACGGTGGCAGCCAGCGATCGAATGATCGTTGTCGGCTATGGGACGACCACGTCGTCATTGCACTTGTCGATCGTTCCCATTCGAGTGCTGCCAGGTGATCCCGCCTTAGTGGGAGTAACGCCGCCCACGACAGTGGCGCCCACGTTGAGGGCTGACCCGTGTTCCCTGTTCACCAACGACGCGGCCGCCACGGCGCTGGGCGCGGCGGTATCCGGCAGCACCGGCGACAAGAGCGCCGGAACCTGCAGCTATACCGCCGGCGCGGCCACGTTGGGCGTCGCCCTCCAGTCCGATATGACCAAGGAGGCGTTCGACGCGCTGCGCTCGTCGGCCACGGGAGCACAGCCCGTTACCGGCATAGGGGATCAGGCCTACCTGACCACCGGTCCGGTCTCCATCGTCGTGCTCAAGGCCTCGATCATGCTCGCCATCGGCTTGGACCACCATGCGGACAGCGGACCGGATGATCCCAACGTCGACGCTCCTCTGCTCAAGTCCCTGGCCGCCGAGGCCATACAGCACCTCTAGTACAGGCTCGGCAATACCCTTTCCCCTCTCTGTTCTGGCAGATGGGGGAAAGGGTTCTGCCGCGTCGCATTAGCGTGGGTGTCCATATGACCACAGGATTCAATATTGCCGAGACGGACCGACTGCTCAGCACCACCCGCGCCGTGCGCAAGCGGCTTGACATCACCCGGCCGGTCGAACGCAGCGTCGTGCTCGATTGCCTTCGTGTCGCCACCCAGGCGCCGACCGGTGGAAACACGCAGCGGTGGCGCTGGATCGTGGTCGATGACCCTGCCCTCCGGGTCGGCCTGGCCGATCTGTATCGCAAGAGCTTCGAGCCATACATGGAAGCACAACGGGCGGCGATCGTGAAGGCCGGCCGCACGGACATGGACCGCATCGTCGACTCGTCCAGCTATCTGTCGGATCACCTCCATGAGGTGCCGGTGTTTGTCATTCCGTGCGTGCTGGACCGCCTCCCCGAGCGACCGCACACGGCCGAGACGGCCGGCTTCTACGGTTCCATCCTTCCGGCCGCGTGGAGTTTCATGCTGGCCCTGCGTAGCCGCGGGCTCGGCTCGGCCTGGACCACGCTGCATCTCGCCTACGAGCGGGAAGCGGGTGAGTTGCTCGGTATCCCCGAGACCGTGACCCAGACGGCGCTGATTCCCGTGGCGTACTACACGGGCACGGACTTCAAGCCGGCCGACCGACGCGCGGTTGAGGAGATCACGTACTGGAACGGCTGGCGTCAGATCGCGTCCTAGGGTGCAGTCGGACGAGGAGAGCGCCGGTCACGGACGGCTGACCGTCGAGGAATTCTACGCCGAAGCCGCCGTTGCTTCTGAGGATCGGCTGCACCGGTAGTCGTTTGTCCGGCGAAGAATCCTTGAGTTGCTTGCGAACGGTGAGCTCACCGCCGGGGCGGTGACTTCGTGAGCAGGCCGTCGAGATACCGGGTGATCGGCCAGGCCCCCAGCGAGGTGTTCGAGATCACGGTGTGGGTGAACCCTCCGACCGGGTCGTGGACAGTTCGAAAAGAGACACCGGCATCGAAGCCCTCCAGCATCACTGCATCTCGCGTTTCGTGGAGCCAGAATCCCAGCCCGTAGCGCATGGACTGCGACGGGACCTCGCTGCGGGGGCGCACCATCTCGGCCACCCAGTCCGCCGACACGATCCGCCCGGCGAAGAAGGCGGTCCACAGGGCGTGGATGTCTGCAACGGTGGAGTAGACGCCGCCGTCTCCGCTGCCTCGGACCGGCAGATGCAGGACGTTGGTCCGTGGTCCCTCCGTGCCGAGATAGCCGACCGCAGCGCGACCTGGGAGTTCGTCGGATCGCAGAAAGGCCGTGTCGCGCATGTCGGCTGGCTCGCACACCCGTTGCTCGACCAGTTCCTGGAACGATGTGCCGGTCGCGCGCTCGGCCACCAACGCGAGCACGACATAGCCGCTGTTGCAATACGAGAAGCGCTCGCCCGGTGCCGACTTGGGTACGTGCCCGTCGAGCACGGCGAGATACTGCTCGGTGGTCACCAACTCGTGGACTGGGACCGGCAAGACGAAGTCGGTGATCTCGTAGTCAGCGTCCTCGTCGAGGTAGTCGCCGATGCCAGATCGATGGGCGAGCAACTGCTCGACCGTCACGTCGTCTCCGATCAACGGCAGGCTTTCGCCGAGCACCGAGCGAGCGGTCGTCGCCAGCGAGAGACGCCCCTCTTCGATGAGGCTCACGATCGTCAAGGCGGTCAGGCCCTTGGTGCCACTTGCGATCCCGAACTGGCCGTCGACGGTGTTTGCGACGTCGAAGCCACGGTGGGCCAGCCCGTACGCCTCGGCCAGCAAGACGCGGTTGCCGCGGTCGACCCGTACCACGCCCGAGAATCCTGTCTCGGCGGCGATTCGATTGACGGAGTCCGTCAAGCTGTCCACCGCAAGGAACGTACCGCGGTTCATCGGATATCGATAGGCGGGCCTAAGTACCCCGTGCAAGGCTCGTCGCCGTGGACAGTTCACAGCTGCGAGAGCGGGTGGCGAATGCGCGTTACCCCCGATCTGCGACTTATGACGCGGTGTGGGTGGTCGAGAACAGGATGGGGTCCAACGGGTTGTGGCTGACTGAGTGGCTCTCGGAGGCCGTGTCACTGGCCCCAGGCATGAGAGTCCTCGACCTCGGCTGCGGGACGGCGGTCAGCTCGATCCTCCTCGCCAAGGAGTTCGGTCCGCGCGTCTGGGCGGCGGATCTGTGGATCAGTCCTTCGGACAACTGGGACTGCCTCGGCGAATCAGGGCTGGAGGAGAGCGTGATGCCGCTGCGGGCCGAGGCACACGAACTGCCATTCGCAGACGGATGCCCGCCGCCAACGCACTTGCGGCCAAGGCCAAGGCGGAGCCCGAAGCCGAAGCCGGCTAGGGAGGCCGTCTGCGTCCTTTGACCGATTCTGCCGGCGCGGCCGGCCCCCTTCCCGCCTCGAGGCGTAGGGTATCTCCATGCCTTTCGCCGATGTCAATGGTCAGCATCTGTACTTCGAGGACAGTGGCGGCGACGGCCCGCCGGTGATCTTCAGTCACGGATTCTTGATGGATCACGAGATGTTCGCGCCGCAGGTCGCCGCGCTCGCCGACACCTTCCGTTGCATCACGTGGGACGAGCGCGGGTTCGGGCAAACGCCGGCGCGCGCCCCGTTCACCTACTACGACTCCGCCGCGGACTGCCTGGCGCTCCTCGACCACCTCGGTATCGAGCGAGCGGTGCTGGCCGGGATGTCCCAGGGCGGCTTCTTGTCGTTGCGCGCCGCGCTCGCGGCCCCCGATCGGGTCAAGGCGCTCGTCCTCATCGACACCCAAGCGGGCGTCGAGGACCCCGGCACGCTCCCGCTTTACCAAGCCATGCACGACGAGTGGGTAACGAACGGTCCGACGAACGTCCAGGACGCCGTTGCCGCACTGATCCTGGGCGGCGGATTCGACCCGGCGGCGTGGATCGGCAAGTGGAACGCTGCTCCCAAAACAAATCTGACTTTGCCGTTCGGCTGCCTGGTCGAGCGGGACGACATCACCGGCCGGCTCGGCGAGATCCTCTGCCCGGTCATCATCTTCCATGGTGACCTCGACCAGTCGATTGCGATGCACGAGGCCGAGGTCCTGCGCGACGGACTAAAGGGTTGCGAGCGGCTCGTCGTGGTCACGGGTGCCGCCCACGCCTCCAACCTGAGCCATCCCGATCAGGTCAATGGTCCCCTGCGGGATTTCCTCCTGGTGCACGCCGGCTGACCGCGGCGGCTACTCAGCCAGCCCGCTGGCCTCCGCTCGATCGTGAGGCGCAGCTGCACGAGCAGGGCCTTGCCGGAGGTGAGGTCCATCTCCAGTGCTACCCGGGCGTCGGTGCCGAGGTTGTAGTTGGCGAAGTCAAGCAACAAGGCGTGCTCAGCCTCGCCATGGGTGGCGTGGTCGTACGCCACGGTCGCTTGTGTGATGGGAAACCAGCCCCGTGGGCCCCTGCCAACGCCCTTTATCGAAGTCGTGTCCGAGATCGCAGTGCACATGCCGTGACTCCTAGATCAGATGTCGGTCAAAGAAGGCGAAAATCTCGTTCCAGCCGTCCATCGCCTGCTGAGGGCGGTACAGAGGGGTGTGGTAGTAGAAAAAGCCGTGGCCGGCGCCGTCATAGCGGTGGAACTCGTAGTTCTTGCCGTGCTCTTTCAACTCGGCCTCATGCATGTCGACTTGCTCGGGGCTAGGGGACTGGTCTTAGTTGCCGAAGATTCCGAGCAAGGGGGCGTCGAGGTCCTTGGTGTAGTCGATCGGAGCTACAGGTCGGGCCGGGCTGAGCTGATCCTGGGACGCCACCACCCCGCCACCCCAGAGATCCACGACGGCGGCAAATCCACGGATCCTCGACGCGGCGAGAAGCGCGTGGCGGCCGCCTGAGCATGAGCCGATGATGCCGACGTTGCCATTGGCCGTGGGCTCGTCCTTGAGCCACGTGAGCGCAGCTTCGCTGTCGGCGACGACGCTGTCGTCGTGAACGCCTCCTTGGGCTCGGACCTTGGCCGCCACATCGTCGGGCGTGCCGTGGCCGAACCGGCAGTACAGATCGGGGCAGATCACGGTGTAGCCGTGACGTGCCAGGCGCTCGGCAGACTCCAGGTAAAACTCGTCCCAGCCCGGCATGTGGTGCACAAGCACAACGCCGGGGAGCGGGCGGTCGGCTTGGGGCCGGACGACACAGGCGTGTACCTCGTCGCCGCCTCCCGCCGGATAGGTGGTGATCTCGGCGGTGATCGAGAGCGGCGCGTCGGTGTTAAAGGAGTTCCACATTTCCCGATCCCTTCGGTCTTCGGTCGCTGCCGATTCTGTTCGCGGACTCGGCCTTTGTCATGCGGGCGGCCGGGGACCGTCGTTGTGTGATGCTCCGGCCGATGATGGTCTTTGCGCCGGGTTCCGTCTCGATTCGACTGTATCCGCACGGCGACCTTCCGGCGCCCGCCATCGTCGAGGAGCTGCGCCGTCAGGCCGCGCCGGCAACGACGAACGGATTCGACGGCGTGATGTCGAGCGAGCATCACGGCGGGTTTGGCGGCTACCTCCCCAATCCGATGCAGCTGGCGGGGTGGATGTTGGAAGCCATGCCCCACGGCTGGGCGGCCGCATGCCCGCTGCTGCTTCCGTTGCGGCCGCCCGCCCTGGTGGCCGAGGAGGTGGCGTGGCTCGCCGCCCGCTTCCCCGATCAAGTCGGCGTTGGGGTCGCGGCCGGCGCGCTCAACGCCGACTTCGCGGCGATGGGTCTGACGATGGAGAATCTTCCCGAGCGGTTTGCGACCGGCTTGGCCGCACTGGCCGAGATGCTCGGCGGCACCGACCTCTGCGGCCTTAGCGGCGGTCCTGCCTTGGCCCGCTGCATTGACCATCCCGTACCTGTGCTCAGCGCGGGGACGGGCATCACCGCGGCCCGGCGAGCGGCACGTTGCCGCGTGCAACTGATCTTTGATTCGTTGTCCTCACCAGACCGATGCCGTGAGCTCAGCGATGCGTACCGGGCGGCGGGCGGCGAACGTACCTGCGTCCTGATTCGTCGGGCGTGGATCGGCGATGTCCCCCGCAACCTCCTCGACCAGCAAGTCGACACGTATCGCAGCTATTCGACGTCGACGGCCCGGTCCCGCTGGGGGGCTGACGAAGTCATCGGCGACTCGGATCCGGAGGCGATCGCCGAGCGGGCGGCCGACGCCGCCCACAGGGCCGGAGCGGACGCGATCAACCTCCGTGTCCACGTTCCGGGATTGTCCGCCGATGTCGTACGGGACCAGATCGGCCAACTGGGGGACCCGGTGGTGCCGAAGCTCCGGGCCCGATTGCTGGCCGAGGGGCCGCGGCCGAGCGAGCCGCTACGACCGTAGGACGTTCACGACAGCGTCGACGTCGGAGAGGTCGTCGAATACGGCCTCGGCACCGAGGTCGCGCAGTTCCTCGATCGGTGTGGCGCCGGTGCCGACCAGAACACACCGCGCCCCGCCGGCGCGGGCGCATGCGAAGTCGTGGCGCGTGTCGCCGACCACCCAAACATCTCCCGGCGCCAACGACCATCCCCGGAGTTCGGCCGCTCGCTGGATCGCGACTGGGACGAGCGTACGGCGGTCGCGGTTGTCACTTCCGTAGGCACCGATCTCCAGGTCAAGCCATCGGTCGAGACCGAACGCGATCACCTTGGTGGCGGCGTTGGCGGCCGTGTTCCCGGTGAGGACGGACTGCGCCACGTCGCTGTGTTCGGCATGCAGGGCGGCGAGCACCTCGGCCACGCCCGGCAGCACGCGGCCTCCTTCGCGCATGACATCGACCGCGGCGGCCAGCTCCGACTCGAGCCGACCGAGCACGTGGGGCAGGTGGTCGTCGCCTTCGCCGGCGGTAAGGCCCATCCCAGCCAGGATCTCCAAGGCGATCTGAGGATCGGTCTTCCCGCCCATCACGACACCGTGGTCACCCGGGTGGCGTCCCACCGCGTGCTCTACTGCCGTCGCAAAGACATCGGCCCCCACCTGGCCGGCCCGCACCAGTGTCCCGTCGATGTCCCAAAGCACCAGGCGGGTCGGCATGACGTCTGACCGTAGCGTCCGGCCAAGGTAACCACGCTGCCCCCGAAGCACGGTGGTCGTGTCGGGAACAGCGCCAGCTTGGCGCGGGTTGGCACAAGCACAGATACGATGTACACCACTGAAGCGACCGCATGGGGTGGCCGTGAGGGCCACTCCGCCTCCTCCGAATGGGGTTCTCGATATGCGGCTGCGGATCCCCACGGAAATGGGTGGGCCCGGCGGGCCGTTCACCAACCCTGAGCAGCTCTTTGCCACTGGGTACGCCTCCTGCTTCCACCGCGCCCTGAAGGTCGTGGCTGCGAGACACAAGGTCGATGTGAGCGACTCGGCGGTGACCGCCCGGGTTGGCATCGGTCTTGATGGCAAGGGTGGGTTCGGCCTGAAGGTCGACCTCGAAGCTGAACTGCCCGACGTTGAGCGCGCCACGGCTGAGGAACTTGTGGCCAAGGCCCACCAGGTCTGCCCTACTCCAATGCCACCAGGGGCAACATCGAGGTCACCCTCCCCGTCGTGGGAGCGGACCACTCGTGGGTCAGGCGACGAGTTTGATGACTCCAACGAGGCCAACGACGACGATGAGGCCCCGCAGCGCACGTGGGTCGAGGCGTCGGCCAAAGCTGGCACCGAGCTGGCCGCCGATCGCCGATCCGCCGGCGATGATGCCAACGACCTTCCAGTCCACGTCGCTCCCAATCACGAACACGACGGACGCGACAAAATTCACCAGCATGGCCAGGACGTTCTTGGCGGCGTTGAGGCGCTGCAGATTGTCAGGCAAGAAGATCGACAGCAGGGCGATGAGGATGATCGATTGGGCGGCGCCGAAGTAGCCGCCGTAGACCCCCACGCCATACACGCAGACCATGAGCAACGGCCCGATTTTCGGGGCCGCGCCTCCTCGCCGGCGGGCGACAACGGCCGAGAGCCGAGGTCCGGCGACGACCAGCACGAGGGCGATCCCGATCAGGACCGGAACGACCGAGGCGAACACGCCGTGGGGCAACACCAGGAGCAGCAGCGCTCCGGTAAGTCCACCTGCGACGGACGCGCACCCGAGGGACCGAAGGCGCTGCCCCTGTCCCGTCAGTTCGCGACGGTAGCCGTAGACGCCACTGAGGTTGCCGGGAACGAGGCCGATGTTGTTCGAGACATTGGCGAGTACCGGGGCATAGCCGAGGGCGAGGAGCGTCGGGAAGGTGATGAGAGACCCAGAGCCCACGGCGGCGTTGATCGACCCCGCCGCCAGGCCAGCGGCGAAGATGAGCAGGACGTGGAGCAGTGACATGGCTGGCGGGTCGGCCGTTTGGCGATCAGCGGTCCGGGAAGCGCGCCGCACCGCGCTCGGCGGGTTTCGCGCCGTTCAGCAACGGCGCGAAACTCTTGATGGCGAAGCGCATCACCCGAGCCTAGGCAGCCACGGATGATGGCGCGTGGTCTGTGACCCGGCGTGCCTCAGCCAGGTCACAGGCCACGCCAGACTCAGCGTCCGGCTACAAGCTTGAACGTGGCGCCGTTTAGGTCGGCAGCCGTGGCCAGCCGGCCATACGGGGTGTCCTCGGCGGCCAGCACGATCGACCCGCCCAACTCGACGATCTTGGCCAGCGCCGCGTCGGTATCTTCGACCCCGAAGTACACCGACCAATGGGCGGGGACGCCGTCGGCAAGGAACCCGGAGGCGTCCATGATCCCGGCCAGCTGGCCGTCGCCCTGCCCGAGCGTCGTGTAGCGGAACTCCGGGGTGTCGCCGGCCACATGGGTCTCCCAGCGGAACACGTCGCGATAGAAGTCCACGGCGGTCGTGTAGTCGCGGGTGTGCAGCTCGAACCAGGCGGGAGTGCCAGGCTCGCCGAGCAGTCCAAAACCTTGGTGGGTGCCGGGCTGCCACACGCCGATGGCGGCGCCGCCTGGGTCGGCGAGCACGGCCATCGTGCCCAGATCGCCGACATCCATGGCTGCCACGTGGACCTGGCCTCCGTTGGCGGCGGCCGCCTCGACGGTCTTGCGGGCGTCGTCGGTGGCCAGATACACCGACCACACATCAGGCACGCCCTCGCCCGGCTGGCTCGCCATGCACCCGGCCACCCGCACCCCGTCCGTGGTGAAGTTGAAGTACCCGCCGAACTGCTCATTGGGCTCTTCGGCGGTCCAGCCGAACAGCTGGCCGTAGAACTCCCGGCTGCGCCCGGTGTCAGAGGTCATCAGATCGATCCAGCAGGGCGCTCCGATAGGGGCGGAATCTCGAGCAGGCATCGTGGCTCCTTCGTACTTACCGGCACTATGACACCACCTTCGACGCTAGAGGCGTCGCGAACTCATCGGTGCGCCGGCTCTCCATCCCGTGCCCCCGCCGTGTCGACCGGGAGCGAGGCACGGACGAGTGCCGTCGCGAACGCGCCGGCGGCTTCGAGCGCTTCCGTGTTACGAGCAGCTCGACACAGCAAGAACCCGCCTTCGAGCAGTTCGATGAGCACGATGCCGAGTTTGCGCGCTTCGGACTCGCCGATCCCGGCGTTCGTGAAACGGGCGGTGATCCGAGCTGTCCAGCTCTCAAAGACATCGGCGGTGGACTGTCGCAGCGTCTCGTTGCTGCTGGCCACCTCGAGGGCGACGGTGGCGATCGGGCAAGCGTCCACATAGTCGGTTTGGCGCAGTACCTCGGCGGCACCGGCGAAAACGTCGTTGACTCCCGTAATCACATCAGGCGCGGCATCGAACACCGCCTCCACGATCTCCAGGTACATCTCCCCCGAGCGGCGGATGACCTGGTCACCGAGCTCCTGTTTTCCGCCCGGGAAGAAGTGGTAGATCGACCCAAACGGGGCGTTGGCGTGGGCCACGATCTGCTTCAGTCCGGTGCCCGTGAAGCCGTACCGGCGGAACAACTCCGCCGTGCTGTCGAGGATGCGCGCCTTCGTGTTGGTCATCCGTGTCCCTGTCTTTGCGTTGCCCGACAATGGTAGCTACTCTACTTACTAGATTGATCTATCTAGTAGCGGCCGGGAGGGAACCATGGGGCGCGGGACGATGGAGAACAAGGCGGCTGCCGATCCAGAGCGCCGGCGTCGCAACGAGCAGCGACTGGTTTTGGCGGCCTATCTCTTCACGATCGGATCAGCGGTGCACATCTTCGATCATCTTCGAAGAGGACAAGGAAGTGTCACCGAGCGGCTCTACTGGGCGGGCAACGTTGCCCTCATCGTTCAGGTCGTCGTGATCACCCTCGTGCTTACCCGCCATCGGATTGCCCCTTTGGTGGCGGCCGCGGCCGGATTTTCGCTGGCTATCGGGTTCGCCGCCGCGCACTGGTTGCCGACATGGAGCTCCCTCAGTGACTCATTCGTCGACAATGGCGCAGCCGTGTTTTCCTATGTCGCGTCGATCATGGAAATCGCGGGCGCACTCGCCGTCGGCGTCACCGGACTACGGGTCCTGCGCGACGCCCGGCTGGGGTCGATGTCGGGGAGTGAGCCGGTCACTCCGTGACGGGTGACCAGGTCATCTCCATCCTCGACGCGCTCACCGCGTCGGGGGTCACGGCGTGGGTCGATGGTGGATGGGGCGTCGATGCCCTCGTCGGTGAGCAGACCAGGCCCCACAGTGACCTCGACCTCGTGGTCGAAGCGGTCGGGGTCATTCGTCAGCTTCTTGCCGACGAGGGGTTTCAGTTACTGCGCGATTGGCTTCCGACCGCGATCGCATTTGAGCACCCTGACGGGCGACAGGTCGACCTTCATCCGGTCGATCCGACGAGCGACGGCGGCGGCGACCAAGTACAACGTGATGGCAAAGCACGCTGGCACTACAACCCGGCAATTGACGGCACGATCGACGGGCGGTTGGTTCGATGCTGCTCCCTCGATACGCAGATTCGGGCGCACACGGGCTACGAGCCTGGTAGCGACGACTTCGCTGACATGCGCCTTTTGCAGGACCGCTTCGGATGTGAGCTCCCCGCCCCGTACGGCCGCGGAACATGATTGCTATCGGGCCTCTTCCGGCTTTGATACCTCCGGGATGGGAGGCAATGGACCGAGATCTGCGCCTACGGGACGGCTGTCGAGATCCGAGCCGTCGGCGTGCGCCCGTCATCCGCCTGGCGGCGGCCGCCGGCCCCGTCAGCGGAGCTCGACAAGCATCGTCCAGGCGTTGTCCAGTCGACCGACGATGCGAAAGCCGACTGCCTCGTACAGTCGGACGGCGGGGTTGTCCTCCTCGACGCTGAGGCTGAGGGCGCGCTGTTCCGTTTCACGGGCCAGATCGACAAGAGAGGTGAGGAGGAGCCGTCCGAGCCCTCTCCTCTCCGGTGCGGCATGACGCCGATCGTGACCTCTGGGACCGTCGCATCCACGAAGCCGTATCCAGGGTCATCACTTGGAAGCAGCCTGTACCACGCCGCGCCGAGCAGCTCGACTTCGTGGGCGACGACGCCATTGTCTCCGTTTCGGGGCCACCCGACGATGTAGTGCGCGAAGTCCGGTCGAGACAGCACTTCCCGGCCAGTGAGGCGAGGTGCCTCGGGCCTCCAGCCAGCGGCCTCGACGAGCATTTCCAACAGAAAGGCCGCATCCGCGGCGGTAGCGCTGCGAACCGAAACTGACACGCGATAAGTATCGCCCGGCTCCCAACGAGTCTGGGAATGGGGGACCAACCAACCGGCGGTTCCTGCCGGAGGACTTACCCGGCGCGTAGGTAACGCGGCTACCGCTGATGCATCGCCCGCGGTCACCTACGGCGCCACAATCACGGGCACGACGGGGCACGGAGCGGCCGTCCCGTTGTAACCGGTGCAGAACGCGGTCGTAACGGAGATCTCCGCGAGGCCTGGGCGACGCGCCGTGAATCGGACCGCCGATGGTACGCCGCTATCGGCCCATAACACTGTTGGGTCGCTGCTCGCGAAGTCGCTGAACCATCCTTCGGAGCCGGCGCCAGGGGCAACGCTGACACTGACCTGCTGACCAACCTTCAGGTCGATCCGAATCTGGTCCTGGGAAGTGACACCGACCAGCCCCGCGCAACTGGACAGGTTGATCTGTCGACCATCCGGCAGATGTACAACCAGACTGATGCCACAGGTGGTGGTGACCGGGGTAGACGCCGGGAAAGCGGGAACGTTCATCACCGATGCCGCCTCGACTCCCCGGGATCGGGCCAAGCAGTCTCGGACGATCAGGACATCCGATAGGGCCCCGCCCGGCGCCATCTGAACAACGCCGTGAGGCGGAGAGCCCCGGTCGGCCAGCAGTCCCTCCCCATGACCAAGGACCCCGCACCCGGCGGCACGGTCCACGTCGGACTGCGTCGATCCGGCCGCGAACTTCACCATGACCTGATATCCATGCGGGCGGTTCGGCGCTTGGCACGGCAAGGTCCTCCCTGGGCCGGGGACCAAGCCACAGTTCAACGCTGGCGCGGTGATGTCCAACACCACGCTGCCCACGACACGGTTACCCCGGGTGGCTGTCACCGTGGCCGCGGCATACCGCCTCGGGGTCAGTACCACCGCGGCTGGCTTGCCGTCTCCGGCCTTTGCTTCTCTGAGGATCGTGTACGCCGAGGCCGGTGAGATCTCGACGTGCGAGCCCCAGCGGCAGTTGTCGCTCACGATCAGGTAGACCGCATCGCCTACGGTCAATTCGGTCACCGGCGGCGCGGCGCCGTGGGTGATGTCGTAAGAGACGGCGCCGGTGGCCGATGAGCTCAGGGTCGTCCCGCAGACAACCAGCGGTGGAGCCGCCATCGACATGAAGGGTCCGTGGGCGCAACCGGACATAAACAGGACAACCCCGGCTACCGCCGCCACTCGGAGCGAGCGCATCGCACATTGGACGCTAGCGCCCGTCCCAAGGTTCCCATCACCCTCCGCAGCTTTTGGTCCCATACTGTTGCGGAAACAGAGATCGAGCTTCAGAGTCCACAGACGTATCGAGGTGCAGATGGCGAGGCGCGTCGTCCGGAAGTCTCCTCAGGAGTTGGAACCGATCCCGTCCGACGGAGGCGGCGATCAGCTTCTGGCCGATGCCAGAAGCATGGGTGGCCGCCAGCCGAGCGCCTCTTCGGATCTCGATCCAGTCTTGGTTGGGGGGGAGCGGCTCACTCCTCCACGCCGCCGCGGAGACTGCACCTGTGTGTCTTGTGGGCTTTACCGCTCTCATCACTACATGTGGAGAGCCTCAGTGACCACGGTCCTGGTGCCGGTCGCGTTCTGGTTCGCGCTCGTGGCGGGGGCAGACACCCGGAGCGTCGGCGGCCAACGGCAAAATGGCTACATGGTTACGGCGCTGCTGCTCATCGTGACCGCCGTGGCCGTCCTGGCGCTTGCCTCCTGGCAGAAGCCCCTCCATCGCATACTGCACGTGTTGCACCCGCGGTCTCGGGTCTGGCCACCGCCGTAGCCCGTCTCAGGACGGCGTGGTCTTAGCGTCGACCGGCCCGGGCTGCTCGATGCGGCCGTCGGTGTGGCGGGCGAACCGACCAGAGATACGCGGATGGACTGGGTCATCCGTGGGCCATGGCCACCCGCCGAACCCCGTCTTTCGATAGTCGGTGAGCGCCTTCTCGATCCCGGCCTTGTCGTTCATCACGAACGGTCCGTACTGCACGACCGGTTCCCGGATCGGTCGGCCCTGCAGGACGAGCGCTTCGGCACCGTAGGGTCCGGCCGCGATGGCAACCGGCTCCTCCGACCTCAAGACGGCGCCGCTCGACGCCTCCAGGTTGTGCCCGCCGATGCCCACCGACCCTTCGAAGACGTAGAGCGTCCGGACCGTGTCTCGATCAGCCGTCGGCGGCACGACCCACCGGGCAGACGGGTCCAGCACCAGGTGCCATATGGCCAAGTCACCCTCAGGCCGCGACGCCCACGAATCCGGTGGGGCCGGCAGTGGCTGGATGCCCTCGAGCGTCCCGGCAATGACGATGACCTCGCCTTTACGGCCTTCACCGTCGGTCGTCACCAGGCGCGGAATGTCCTCACCCCACAGCATCGTGAAATAGGGCTCAACCATCTTGTCCTCGGCCGGCAGGTTCAACCAGATCTGGAAAAGTTCGCAGGGGTTCGGACCTCCGCGGTCGAGCAGTGGGAACATCTCGCAGTGGACGATCCCGCTGCCCGCCGTCAACCACTGCACGTCGCCTCGACCGAACCGGGCGGTCGCACCAAGAGAGTCGGAGTGGTCGATGAATCCCTGGCGGGCGAACGTCACGGTCTCGAAGCCACGGTGCGGATGCTCAGGGAACCCGGGGACGATATTCCCGTGGTACATGCTCCATCCGTCGGCCCCGGAGAAGTCCATGCCCAGATCACGTGCCTCAAGCGATGCGGCCGGGCCCATGTGGTCGTTGGCGGCCGGATAGCGGTCGAGGTGATGAACGCAGAACAGGAACGGGTCCGCGGTGGCCCACTGAAAGCCGAGAGGAACGGTCTGCACTACCGGGTCGGTCATGCGGCCAAGGCTATGGCGGACCGGGAACCTGTGCCGTCAGACGGGCTCAATGAGGACGGGCAGATATTGGTGGCACGGATCCACATGCTGTCGGCCCATCGTTGCGGTCGATCGGGATCGAGGGCGAAACATTTCGTCCGCTCGAGCAACCTGGTGAGCACGACGCGCGCTTCGAGTCGCGCGAGCAGTGCTCCGACGCAGTGGTGAATGCCGCGCCCAAAAGCCCAAGTGCAGGTGGCTGTTGCGCCGGCCGAACGCGATCTCGTCCGGAGCCTCGAACACCGTCTCGTCCCGATTCGCCGAGCTCCGGAGCAAATGGACGAGCGCGCCTTCGGGGATCTCGACGCCAACCAGGGCAACGGAGCGAGCGGCGGTGCGGGGGTGGTAGCGGAAAGGAGACTCGAACCGCAGCACCTCCTCGATGAACGGTGCGATCTTCGCCGGTTCGGTGCGCAACTCGTCCTGGAGGCGGGGACGCTCCGCCAGCACGGCGATGGCGCTGCCGATCAGACTCGTCGTCGTCTCTGCCTCCGCCCCGACCAGCACCATCGGCGTGAAGGCGGCCTCCTCGCGTGAGGCTCCCATAGCGGACGCCGGCGGCGGCGGCGCTGAGCACGTCTCCGTAGAGGACGCGATGGTGTCATCGAGCTGCGCCATCGTCAGGTCTCCTGATGCCACTTGTTCGTCGGTGCCCGCCGGTTTGGATCACCAGCATGGGGAAAGGGTCTTCCGAATCAGCCCGATGGTGCGGCCGGCTCGGCGGGCAGAACGGTACTGGCAAGGACCGAAGCGTGGCGGAGACGCAGGTGCTCGATGGTGGCTGATCCGAGCTGGTAGGTGATGATCCCGGCTTCGGGGTCGCCGCCGATAGTGTTGGTGAAGAACAGACGCCCACCCCCGCTGGCCCACTCGATGGTGCTCGGCGGCGAACCGGGAATGGCGACCGGGAGGAGGTCCAGTCCTCCCGTGGCCAAATCGATGACCGCGGGGCGGTAGTTGGGATTGGCTGTCAACGGATACGCACACCATGCCGAGGCCAGCCTGGCTCCGTCAGAAGTGATACTCCAACGGTCTCCGCACGGTTGCCTGTCGGGAGCGGCGGGGACGTGGCGCTCCTGGCCGGTGGAGACGGTCATGAGATGCACGATGGGCTCCCCGCCTGGCGCGGCGTCCTCGAGCCATACGACGATGTCCGGCGCGGTGGCCAGGAGCCAGGTCGACTGGGTGGTGACGACGCGGGCCGTTGTGCGGGTTGTCGGATCCCACACGATGATGGCGCTCCGTCCGCCGAGAACAGACTGAAGGACAAGTCCAGTGCTGACCGCGGCGCGGAGCACGGAACCGGGTGGCAGCTGGACCGGCCCGGCCAGGACCCGGCCTTGGCCATCCACCTCCACGGCCGTGAAGTCGGGCCGGTTGAGCCACACGCCGTTGGGCTCGACGGCGGGCACCGCCTGCGAGGCGACGCCGAGCGGGTAGGCGCGGCCTTGGAGATCAACCCGGACGGCCGAGAAAGAGCGGCGGTTGTTCTCATCGCCGAGGACGAGGTAGCCGCGCCGGGTGAACGCGACGAAACCTTGGAAGGTAGCGGGAAGTCCGGTCAAGGCGGCCGGCACGATTCGGTTGGCGTCGATTTCGACAAGGAACGGGCCGGCGTCGGTGGACTCGACGAGGCGAGTGCCGGTGGGGGTGTCCGCCACCCGATTCAACGCCATGAGGGCCGGGTTCGCCGATCGGTAAGCGAACGACGAGAGGCGGCGTGGCGAGGATAGGGCGAAGCGGCGGCGTTGGGCGGAGAGCAACTCCTCGGCCCGGGCAATGGCTTGGCGCGCCGCCGGGCTTCGGTCGGCGGGTGGTGCGCCGGCCGCGGCGGGCTGGGTCGAAAACCAGTTGGCGACCCCTTGAAGGTCCGCACTCTGCACCGCGATCGCGCCGTCCATCGCCGCTCGCAACCGCGAGAGGGCCGGGTCCACAAGCACATCGGCCCGGAGATCGCTCCGAATCGCCCGCAGTCGGCTGACCTGTTCCCGATAGAGGCCGGCGATAGCGGTCCGCACCCGATCCTGGTCGCCGGGACCGGCCGCGGCAAGAAGGCTGGCCGTCACCGCGAAGCGGCCGGCGTCAAGGGACTGGGTGCTGGCCCACTGGCCCGCCAAGCGCCCGGCCTCGGCGCGGGCCAGCGACGAGCGCGCCGGAAAGGCCAACCATCCGAGCGCGACCACGACCACGACACCGGTCACCGCCAGCCGGCGGCGTGGCCGAGTGGGATGGATCGGTCCTGGCGGGGAGTCGTCCTCCGGAGCGGTGACGAGCGCCTCCAGATCGTAGTGGTGCCTAGCCATGCCGACTCGGCAGGGGCAGCTCGATGACGAGGAGGGCTTCGCGTTCATCGGCTGTCTCCGCGACCGTGCGGCCCGAGGGGTCGATGACTGCCGCCCAGCCCGGGAAGTCCTCGTCAACGGTAGCGCCGGATTGTGTCGCCACGGCCATCCATCGGCCCCGGGGGACCGCGTGTCTCTTGGTGTCATCGAGCACCAGATCGCATCCCGACCGGGTCGCCCGAGCCAGCTCGTCCTTATGGCGATCCAGGTTGCCCGTGACGTCCCCCTTCGGGCAGGACAGGGCGGCCAGCAGGATGCGCACGTCGCGATCGTCGCGCGTCGAACGGTAGGCCGGGGCGCACGAGCGATGATGGAGAGATGTCCAGTGTCGGCCTCGTCAGCCTCGTCGTGCGCGACTACGACGAAGCGATCGCCTTTTACGTCCACGCTCTCGGCTTCGAGCTGGTTGAGGACTCACCGCTGGCGGACGGAAAGCGGTGGGTCGTGGTGGCGCCGCCCGGTGCCCAGGGGGCGTCGATCCTGCTCGCCCGGGCCGCCACCGACGCTCAGCGATCACGCATTGGCGATCAGACCGGCGGCCGGGTGTTCCTGTTCCTTCATACCGATGACTTTGCTGCCCACCACGAACAGATGCTCGCCGCCGGGGTCACCTTCGTCGAGCCACCGCGCCACGAGGCGTACGGCACGGTGGCCGTGTTCGAGGACGTCTACGGCAACCGGTGGGACCTGGTCGGGCGAGGAACGAGGCAAGAGGATCGCTCAGCGGTTGGCGTCGTTCTTGAGCCACCTACCGACGACGATTGACATGAAGTCGGGTTGGAGCCCGAAGCCGAGTGCCGTATAGAACGGTTGCGCATCGTCGGTCTGGAGGCCGATGTGTTGACCCGGCACACGCATCATGAGCAGTCGTACCATGGCCGAAGCCACACCCTGCCGGCGGTATGGCGAGGACGTCCACACGTCGACGAGGTAGGCGTTGCAGACGCCGTCGGAGAGCAGCCGAGCCATTCCGACGACCCTCGGCCCATCCCGAGCGATCGCAACGTGCTGTGACTGCTCAAAGGAGAGACACAGTGCGGCCGCGGACCGGCCGTTGTCGAAGTTGTCGGCGATCAGGTCGGCTTTGGCCTGATCCCAGTTGACGTAGTCCAGCGAGCCGTCGATTCGGACTGGCATGACCGACAGCATGCCGTAAGCCGGCACGAGAGGGGCGTCCCTGCGGTTTCTCCACCGGCGGGGAACGTCCTGCGCCGCTCAGGCGTTGCACAACATGTGACATCTTTCACGGGGCAGCTGCTGGTGGTGGCTGTCGTCGCGCTCATCCCCGCCCGAATTGCGGCCAGCAAGGGCCGATCGTTTGGCCTGTGGTGGCTGTACGGCTGGATGCTCCTCATCGTCGCCCTGCCTCACGCGCTGCTTCTGCGGCCCCGCCTGGTGTCGACGGTTCCGCTGGTCGATGTCCAGCCCGAACGTCCGGCCATGGCCGCCTGCCCCGGCTGTCAGCAACAGATCCGGGCCAACACGCCGAAGTGCGTGTTCTGCGGCGTCCTGTTGCCCGTCTGACCACCAACCGGCCCGGTATCCGCTCCGACGTAGGCTCGGGCATGGCGTCCAAGCTCATCCTGGTGGTCCGCGCCGATCTGGGGATGACCTGCGGCAAGATCGCCGCACAGGTGGCCCATGCCGCGGTGGCAGCCGCGTTGGCCACTCGTCACACCGCCATGTTCAAGGACTGGGCCGATGACGGTCAGCCCAAGGTCGTGCTCCGGGTAGCCGATCTCGATGGTCTGGAGGAGATCGAGCAGGCGGCCTCCGCGGCCGGATTGCACGTCGAGGTCATTCAGGACGCGGGACGTACCCAGGTCGAGGCCGGGACGCCCACCTGTTGCTCCGTTGGACCGGGAGCGGACGAGCTCATCGACAAGGTGACGGGCGGGCTGCCTCTCCTGTGAAGGGATGTCACGTCGCCTCCTCGTCCACCAGAAGTCCGACGGCCGAGGCTAACGGCCAGGCCAGTTCGGCGATCTGCGGGCGGGAGACGTAGGCGCCCCGGAGGGCTCCGGCGCCGCGAACCGTGGCCAGTCTGGATCCCGTGAGCCGGGCGCCGGTCATCGTCGCCTTGGAGAAGTCGGCATCGCCGAGGTCGCAGTCGATTAGTTCGGCGCCGGTGAGGTCGGCGCCTTGAAAGTCAGCCTCGACCAAGCCACACGCTTCGAAGACCACTCGCGTCAGCTGGGCAAAGCGGAGGTTGGCCTGGTCGAGCTTGCAGTGCGAGAAGCGCACATCGGTGAGCTTGGCCGCGGGGAAAGGGTCCCGCTGAGCCGGCTATCGCTGACCTCGACCCGGAGGGCAATGAGATTGTCGAGGTCCGCACCAGAGAGGTCGCACGTCTCGAGCCGGCAGTCGACGAGTCTGAGTCCCGACAGCTCGCTGCCGGCCAACCCCACCCGTCGCAGCCGGCAACCGGAGAAGCTGACGTCTGCCGCTTCTTGGCCGGCGAAATCCCATCCCTCACACGCGAGGTCGACGAACTCGTCCTCGTCGTGCACGGCCCCCGGATTGCCGGCCTCGCTCACACTGGGCCGCAGCCGCGGCGGGCGAACTGCCGGTTTGTCTTTTCCCGCTCCCATGGCTCAGAGCTAACCACGGGCCGACCCGCTCAGCCGGGACGGGAACCGAGACTGGCGGGGACCGGCGGCGTGACCAGTGGTGGGCGCTGGTCGAGGAGCGCTTCGGCGGCGGCGTCGGGGACGGGTACGGAAAAGAGGTATCCCTGGGCGCGCAGGCAGCCCAACGATACGAGTGCATCGACGTCCTCAGGGTGGATCCATGCGCCACTTGATCGCATGTAGTCCTCGGGTTTGTAGCCGAGGACCCGCTCGATGCTCGGGCTCACGTAGGTGATCTTCCCGGTGGCATCAACGACGGTCACCACGTCGGACGAGTTCTGCACGAGGGCGCGGAAGCGGTGCTCGCCGCGGCGAGCCGTCTCCTCGGCCTGGGCCCGCTGGTCGGCCTCGGCTTCAAGCTCAGCCGTCTTCAGGCCCAGGGCCCGGATGATGAAGATCAGCGCCAGGGTGGGAAGGGCGGCCAGGCCGTGCACCTGGGGCGTTCGCACATAGGAGGGCACGAGGCCCCAGGTCACCGCGATCTGGCCGGCGACGACGCCGACAACCGTCCAGATGGCGGCTGGACGCCACGCGCTAGAGCCGAACTCGCGTATCTGCTCCGTGGCCACCACGATGTAGCCCACCGCGAGGGTCGGACCCCAACCGATGGCGTAGACCACGGCCGTGGTCGTGGCCATCGCTACGGCGACGCGCAAATGGAGTTGGACGGAGGTACAGCCGACCTTCCAGCGGGCCCCGGCCAAGAGGCTGGCGACGGCCCCGACAAAGAGGAGAGCCAGAATCGTCTGGATGGGCAGTGTCCCCACCAAGCCAAGCCGGGCCAACACCGCCAGGGCGGCACCGGTGACGCCCACCTCCGAGATCACCGCGGAGAGACGGCGAAGGGGTGGCATCCGTGTGAACAGGCGGTTGGCGAATTGCACTCCCCCTTTCCCTCGGCCGCTGGTCGGCTCACTTAACGAGCAGACCGCCGGACTAGGACATCAACCCCCCATTCGGACTACTAAAGGATGGATACCCGCCCGGGACCGCGGCGCAACGACGGCCGCTGGCCGAGGCCGTGACCCTGCAGCGGTCGCAGCCAGCCTGACGGCCTAGGCTGGCCGGCGTGTCCGACTGGAAAACTCGCTTCGGCCAGACCGCGCGCGACGCGGCCACTTCCATACAGCAAGGCGTGCAACGGGTGGGCTCCGAGGTGGCCGCCGCGCACCCGCTGACCACGCTCGCCTGGCCACCGTCGGTCACCGGGCTCTCCGCGGTCGTCGCCGTCCCCTTGACCTCGCTCGCGACGGAGGACGGTGCCGAGTCCCAGATCTGGCGAGCCGCAGGCATCGACGGCAGAGGGAACTGGCAATTCGAGATCCACAACGGCAAGCCGGCGATCCTGGCCAGCCTGGCATCCACGATGCAGGGCATCGTCGATGCACTCGCCTCCCGCCATACCTGGCAGTGGCCGGTGGCGGGAGTCGGCGAAGGGGCGGTGGTCTGTCAGGACGAGGGCCGCACCCTGCAGGCGGTGTGCTACGCCTGGAAGGCGACAAGCGTCATGTGGGCGACGGCCTGGGTGCCAGGGTCACCGCCCGATCCCCGGGAACCGGCGGCGGCGCTGGTCCGGGCCGTCTACGGCTAACGACCGCGGGCGATCACCGGCGGGAGCGGCGCCGCGCCGTCCCGAGCACGACGAGCAGGCCCGCGGCCATCAGGGCGGCACCCGTCTCGGCCAGACCGATGACCCGGTGTGCACCGGTGCGGGCCAGGCCCGACGGGGTCACCGATACGGCGGCCACCGTTGAGCGACCGGTGGTCGGTGGCGAGGTGGCCGGCGCAGCTGTCGTGGGCGGCGCGATAGCCGGTGGAACGGTGGTTGGCGGGGCAGTCGTCGGCGGGGCGGTGGTGGGAGGCGAGGTCGTAGACGGCGTCGTCGACGTGACCACGATCGTGCCGTGCATGAAGCTATGGATATGGCAGTGGTAGGCGAAGGTGCCCGCCGCCGAGAACAGGTGGCTGAAGGTCTGGCCAGAGGCCAGGCACCCCGCCGTGTTCGCCCCGGAGCACGTCGGGCTCGAGTCGAACGCGCCCGTGTCCGACGTCACGCTGTGGGGAATGCCCGTATCCTGGTGGGTCCATGTGACGGTGGTCCCGGCCGGCACCGTGAGCGACGACGGCACGTAGGCCAGGCCCGAGATGGCGACCGCGGAAGCTGCGTTTGCTGGGGCGGCGAGACCAAGCACGAGACCGCAGCCCAGACCAAAGACCGCCCCCGCCCGCATTACTAGTGAACTCCGCCGCATCTGTCGACCTCCCTCTTCTGTCGTCGAGGGTCCTACGGATGAAGCGGACGAAGAGATTGGTGAGAGACGGTCAGGCGCTGGTGACTTCGTCACGCAGCTGACGCTTCAGGATCTTTCCGGACGCGTTTCGGGGGAGCTGCTCGGAGACGATGCTGATCCGGGAGGGCACCTTGAAGATGGCCAGCCGGGCGGCCACGTGGGCTTGCAGCTCCTCGGCCGTGACCGTAGCGCCGGGCTTCGGGTAGACGACCGCGGCCACTTCTTCGCCCAAGCGTTCGTGGGGTATGCCAAAGACGGCCGCCTCGTAAACGGCCGGATGCTCGTACAGGGCGGCCTCAACCTCGGCCGAATAGACGTTTTCCCCGGCTCTGAGCACCATGTCCTTGGCGCGATCCTCCACGTACACGAAGCCCTCGGCGTCGATCCTGCCGATGTCACCGGACCGCAGCCAGCCGTCCCGGATCGTCTCCGCCGTCGCCTCCGGCTTCTCCCAGTAGCCGCGGATGAGATGCGGGCCTTTGAACCAGATCTCGCCCCGCCCGCCCTCGGCAGCCGTCACTCCGTCCGGGTCGCGCACCTCGATCTCGAGTATCGGGGTGGCCCGTCCCGTGCTGGTCGGGCGGCTCAGATAGTCAGCCCCGGAGTTCTGGGGGCCGTAGGCGTTGGTTTCCGTCATCCCGTAGCCGATGGACGGGCGACCCTGGGTGAAGCTCGACGCCACTCGTCTCACCAGCTCCGGCGGGGCGGGGGCGCCTCCGCCGCCGACGCTCACCAGGCTGGAGGTGTCGAACTCGCTGAAACGCGGTGACTCGAGCAGGTCCCAGCTTTGGGTGGGGACGCCGACAAAGTTCGTGACCTGCTCCCGCTCAATGAGCTCCAGAGCGCGATCGGGCTCCCACTTGTACATGATCACCAGCTTCAGTCCGCTGGCGAAGCAGCTCAGCATGACCGGAACGCAGCCCGTCACGTGGAACAGCGGGGTAACCAGAATGAAGACCGGCCGGCCGGACGGTTCGCGTTCCTCCGGACGGCGCAGGCGCTCGATGGCCGTCCGGCACCCGAACCCGAGCAACGCCTGCAGAATGGCGCGATGGCTCGACACTGCCCCTTTGGGTTGGCCCGTCGTGCCGGACGTATAGAGGATGGTGGCGTCGTCGTCGGGATCGACGACCACGTCCGGCAGGCTGGCTCCCGCGATGACTACGTCTTCCCAGCGGTCGACGCCCTGGGGCAGGTTGGAGCCGGCTCGGACGGCGACCGTTCGGATGCCAAGCCGATGGCACGACGCCTGGGCCCGCTGCGCGCGAGCTTCGTCGGCGATGAGCACCGACCCGCCGCAGTCGTTGAGGGCGTAGTCCAACTCGTCCTCCGTCCACCACGCATTCAGCGACACGGAGATGGCACCGACCGACGTGCAGGCCGCGAAGGCGATAACCCATTCGGGCAAGTTCCTCATGCCGATCGCGACCCGGTCGCCCTTCTTCACGCCGTAGCGATCGACGAGCAGTGCCCCCAAGGCGTCGACTCGTGCCATCACGGCCGCGAAGCTCCAGCGCTCGTCCTCATAGACCAGGAACGTGTCGTCGCCGCGCCGCCGGGCCGTATCGAAAAGCTGGCGGAGGTTGGCCGGGGCGTTGGCGAACGCTCGGTAGCGAACGCCGCGGACGTCGATGGTCGTGATCTCGTACCGTTCGCCCGGCGCCGTCACCCGGGCGGCTGCCTCCTCGTAGCTGAGCGCCATGCGGGCGGGTCTACCACGGGTCATCATGGGCTGACCATTATCGAGGAGGCGGCCATGCCGTTCGCTCGCCACGGCGACGTCGAGATCTACTACGAGACATTCGGCGATACAGGAGAGCCGGCGCTGCTGCTCGTGAACGGCTTGGGCAGCCAGTGCATCAACTACCGCAATGAATGGTGCGAGAAGTTCGCGGCGGAGGGCTTTCTGGTCATCCGGTTCGACAATCGAGATGTGGGTCTATCAACCAAGTTCGTGTCCGACGAGCCGGACCTGGCCGGCGCGGTAGCGGCCCTGGCCGCGGGTGAGCGGCCCGAGGTTCCGTACACCTTGTCCGACATGGCCGGCGACGCCGTGGCCGTCCTCGACCATCTGGGCATCCGTCGAGCCCACGTGGTGGGTTCGTCTATGGGGGGAATGATCGTGCAGACGATGGCCATCGAGCATGCCGGCCGCCTGCTATCGATGACCTCGGTGATGTCTACGAGCGGCGATCCGGACGTCGGCCGTTCCTCAACAGCGGCCCGCCAGCTGTTCATGGCGCCGCCGCCTACCGACCGGGATGGATACATCGCCCGCCAAGTCGAGGGCCTGCGCATCTGGGGTAGCCCGGCGTGCTTCGACGAGGAGCGGCTCACCGCCAATGCGGCCGCGGCCTACGATCGCTGTTTCGAACCGGCCGGCCAGACTCGCCAGATGATCGCGATCATGGCGTCGCCGAGTCGCACTGAGGCGTTGTCGCACGTGAAGACCCCGACACTTGTATTGCACGGCGACGCGGACCAGTTGGTGGACCAGAGCGGCGGACGCCGTACGGCCGATGCCGTGCCCGGTGGCCGCTTCGTGGTCATCGAGGGGATGGGCCATGACTACCCGCCGCAGTACTGGGACCGCTGGGTGCAGCTCGTCACCGACCACGCCCGCTCGGCGACGGCCTGAGGTCTAGGTTCTAGGACCATGACCAAGCTCGAGAACCGGCCGAACACGGCACTCCTCGTCGTCGACGTGCAGAACGGCGTCGTCGAGGGGGCTCACGCGCGCGATGCGGTCATCGCGAACGTCGGCAGCCTGGTTGAGAAGGCGCGGCGGGAACGGGTCCCCGTGGTCTGGGTCCAGCACTCCGACGAGGGGCTGGCAAGGGGGAGCGACGATTGGCGGATCGTCCCCGAGCTGACTCCGGAGGACGCCGAGCCGCTCATCGAGAAGAACTACGGCGACTCCTTCGAGGAGACCACCCTCGAGACCGTGCTGTCGGGCCTCGGAGTCGGGCGACTCGTCGTCGTCGGCGCACAGACCGATGCGTGCATCCGCTCCACGCTGCACGGCGCGTTCGTCAGGGGGTACGACGCGACCCTTGTCAAGGACGCCCATACGACGGAGGACCAGTCGGCATGGGGGGCGCCGCCGCCGGACCAGGTGATCGCGCACACGAATCTGTACTGGACCTACCAGACGGCGCCGGGGCGGACGGCCGGGACGGTCGAAACCAAGGATGTCGACTTCGGCGGCACGTCCTGACGGCCAACTGCCTCTAGGACGCGGGGACGGTCAGCGATCGCTCTACCGCGGCGGTGAGCAGTGGCACCACGTCGTGCCAGTCGGCCACGATGCCGACGTCGGCGGATCCGAACACGAGAGCGTCAGGGTCGGAGTTCACGGCCAGGACGGCGCCCGCACCGCGGATGCCGACCACGTGGTTGAACTTTCCGGATAGCCCGAGCGCGATATACAGGCGGGGCCCGATGCTCCGGCCGGTGATGCCCACCTGACGGGATCGCGGCAGCCATCCCCGGTCCGTTACTTTGCGGGTGGCGCCCAATTCGGCGCCGAGGATGGACAGCAACGGGTCCAAGGAGGGGTACTCGTCGGGATGCACGCCGGTGCCGACCCCGACGACGACTTCGGCCCGGGCCAGTGTCTCGAGGTCGTCGTCGCGTCCTGATTCCACGATGCGGATCCTCGCGGCCGGCTCAACCGTCAGGTCCTGAACCGGAGCCCGCAGTGACGGGCGGGGCCGCAACCTCGGCAGGATGCCCGGGCGCACCGTCGCCAGCTGCACCGCCGATGTCGAGGTGACGGCGGCCACCAGGCGGCCACCGAAGGCAGGCTTCCAGCCCACCAGTCGACCGTCGTCGAGATCGATGTCGACGGCGTCGCCGGTGAGGCCGGCCCCGAGGCGAGCGGCCAGGCGCGACGCCACCTCACGACCCCACATCGTGCCCGGCGCCAGAACCGCCCACGGCTGCGTTGCTTCGCACCAGCCGCCCAGGGCGGCAGAGACGTCTTCTTCGACGAGCGCGCCCGAGATGGCTATCGCCCGGTCGGCTCCCCACGGGCCGAGCAGGTTGCCGTCGAGGGGACCGGGACCGATGGCCACCACGCTGCCGCCGAGGCCGGCGGCCAACCGGGCGGCGGCGCCGAGGAGTTCGCGGGTGACACCCGCCCGATCGGGCTCGACCACGACGGCCAGCACGGCACGGGGGCCGCCGGTCGAAGCCACCGTTTCCTCGTCGACGTGGGCGTGGGTCGCCGCTGCGGATGTATGGCCGAGGGCGCCCCGATCCCGCAAAAGTTCGACGGCTTGGTTCACCTGCTCCTCGACCGGGCCGGACAACATCAGCTGCTGGCGCTCTACCTCGAGCAGCCGGATCTGACCGACCCAGGTCGGACTGCCTTCCTGCCCCCACGGTCCATCGCCCAGCTCAGCGGCCGACAGGCGCCGGATGCGATCCGCCGGGACCTCGGCCCGGCCGGGCGGATCCACCTTGGCCGGCTCGCAGAGACGCTCGGCGCAGGAGAGCACGACGGGCAGCCCGGACTCGGCCCGGGCCCACCCGTCGTCGTGCTCACAGCGCACCCGGACCGGGCCGGCCTCCGCGTCCAGCTCGAGCTCGCGCACCCCGGCAAGGAAGGGCCAGCCCAGCAGCTCGGCCACCTCGGGACCGACCTGGCCGGTGTCGGCGTCAACTGAGTTGCGGCCGGCCAGCACCAGATCGAACGGACCCTCCCGCTGCAGCGCGGCGGCGAGGGCCTGGGCCGTGGCCAGCGTGTCGGACCCGGCGAAGGCCCGGTCGGTGATAAGCACACCGTCGTTGGCGCCCCACGCGATGGCCTCGCGCAATACGTCTTCCGCCTGGGGTGGTCCCAAGGTGAACACGGTGCACGACCCACCGCCGGCGCCAGCCAGCTCCACCCCTTTCGCCACCGCCCGCCGGCAATAGGGATTGAGCTCGAGCTCCAAGCCTTCCCGCTCCAACCGCCCGTCCGCGCCAAGCCGCATCGCTTCGAAGCGGGGCACTTGCTTGACCAGCACGGCGATGCGCAACGGCATGGTCATCGACCGTAGCCGCACGCGATGCCGACGGATGGATCGGAGCAGGATCATCGACGATCGCCGGTGAGGCGGGTCGGGCAGGCATTTCGACCCCTGGATCTAGGGTGACTTTGGATGACTGCGTCGGCTCAACGCCCATCGGGTCCGTCGGGACCCCGCCGCTTTGCCGTCGACGTCTCGCCGCTTCGCGACTCGCCCCAGTTCCGGTTGTTGTTGTGCGGCGAAGCGGTCTCCCTTATCGGCCGCCAGTTCGCGGTTGTGGCTGCCTCCTTCGAGGTATACCAGCTCACTCACTCCACGCTCATGGTCGGATTGCTGAGCCTGGGCCAACTTGCGCCGCTCCTCGTGTTCTCGCTGCTCGGCGGGTCGCTGGCCGATGCAATGGATCGCCGCCGATTGCTGCTCATGGTGCAGGTATTCATGGCTGCCACCAGCGTCTGTCTGGCTGTCAACGCGTCATTGACGCACCCGACCGTCTGGGCCGTGTTCGTTTTCACGGCTACATCGGCCGCGTTCTCGGCAGTTGACTGGCCGGCCCGCAGCGCGATGGTGCCGGGCCTCGTTCCCGCGGGGCGCTACCCCGCGGCCGCGGCGCTCTTGCAGATCGTCATGCAGGGAAGCCAGGCCGTTGGTCCGCTCCTGGCCGGCGTTGTCATTGCTCACGTCGGCATTGCGGCGGCCTTCTGGATAGATGTGGCGACCGTGGGGCTGGCCGCGCTTGCGATTTACGCCATGCAGCCAATGCCGCCGGTTGGGGGAGCGACCCGCCTGGGATTCCGGTCAGTGATTGAAGGCCTACGCTTTCTTAAGGGACGACAGGGCCTCCAGGCAACGTTCGTCATCGATGTCGATGCGATGGTTTTCGGGATGCCGAGAGCGCTCTTTCCGGAGATGGCCGTCCGGGTATTCAAGGGTGGCAGTCAGGTCTTTGGAGCTCTCAGCGCGGCTCCTGCCGTCGGTGCCCTCGTAGGAGCCCTAACTTCTGGCTGGGTGGGGCGGGTCCGGCGCCCGGGTAGGGCTGTCCTCTACGCCGTTGCCCTATGGGGGCTGGCGATCACCGTATTCGGCGCGACGACCTGGCTGCCGCTTGCACTGTTTATGCTGGCGCTGGCGGGAGCGGCAGACGTCGTGTCAGCAGTTTTTCGAAACACCATCCTTCAGCTGTCGGTGCCGGACCAGCTACGCGGTCGGTTGTCCGCGGTTCACTTGGCGGTGGTCACGGGCGGTCCGCGACTGGGCGACGCCGAGGCCGCCGGTGTGGCTGCCCTTGCAAACACGCAGATATCCGCGATCAGTGGCGGATTGGCGTGTCTCATCGGGGTGGCGATCATCGCCAAAATCATGCCCGGACTGAGCAGGTGGACAGCTGACGAGGCGGCCCATGACCAGGAAACGGGTCGCCAGGGTTCGCCGGGCGCATGACGACCCAGAACGCAGTTGGTTTAGGACGCTCCCGGATCGGCGATGACCTGGCTCAGTCGGTGCACGTCGCGCAGCGAACGCAACAGGTCGTTGAGATGGGTGCATGTGGACGTCCCGACGAATTCTCCTTTCACCACGGTGGGGAGGTCGGCGACGTTCACACCGTCGAGCCGGTGGGCGCTGGCGGCCGCCCACGGGCATTCGGGGTACGGCAGCACCCGCGGCTCGGCGCTGACCCGGTCGAGCACGCCGGCGTCGTCGAGGACTGCGTCCAAGTGGTACTCGTGGAGTACCACCTCGGTCTCATCAACCTCCCAGAAGCTGTCCCGAAACATGGCATCGATCACGAATCCGCTGTTCTTTTCGGCGCGGTGCACGTCGATGCGGCGGCGGCGCCGCATCGAGCCCGATGGCAGCCGGTCGAGGACATGCCAAGCATCCGGATCATCGGTGTTGTCCAGATCCGGCGCCGGAGGGCAATCGGGAACGGGCACCGCATGGTCGCGGGCAATGATGTTCAGCATGGTGCCGCCGACACGCCATCCAGAGCAGATGTCGCCTCTCGCCGCGTACGCAGACGCGGCGCGGGCCATGTCCGGCCCCCCGTGGTCGACGCGCAGGCTGGCGTATCCGGAGATCAGCGTGGCCACGGGGAGGTCGTCGAGGAGGACGAACACCGGTGTCCCACCGAGGGCAGGATTGATGGCCGCCCGGAACCCGGCGCCCACCATCCGGCCGACGAGGGTGGCGGCGCTTGGCTCATCCGGCCAGAGTTCGAGGTCGGTCAGTTTGCGATCGAATAAGCCGACGCGCGCTCGCAACGCCGCCTCGCCGAGCGTCTCGGTGGTTGTGCCTGTCGCGCCCGTGAGGAGATCTCTCGCCCGGCCGTGCAGGACGATGTCACCGATCATGCCGTCGGGCCGAAGAATGTCGACGCTCGTCGTGCGGCGCACCGAGCCCGCCTCCCGCGCTGGTGTCGTCGCGACGGGGTCCCGAGGCTCGGCGATAGTCATCCCCGCCAATCTAGAGCCCACCGGCTACGGAGCGGCCACTTTGGTTGCCCAGGTCTCGGCGTTCCAGAAAGGACCTTCGGCCGAAGCGTTGTCGTAGATGTTGGCGAAGGAATCGCGATAGGCGATGTAGGTCGGCTTCTGGAAGAGCGGCAGCGTGGTCATGTCCTGCCATAACAATGAGTCCGCTCGGTTGTAGTCCTCGATCTGTTTCGTCCGGTCCACTTCATTGCTTCCGGCAGCCAGAGCGTCGTCGACGGCGGGATTGTGTGTGCCGTTCCAGTTCGACCCGCCGGTCGTCGCATAGAGCGGACCGTTGGCGGACGGGAACGGCGTGGTGACCCACGCGAAGAGGACAAGGTCGAAGTCTCCGCGGGGCAACCGGTGGCCGAAGAGCTCGGTGTTCGGCCAGTTGACGATGTTGACCTTGATACCGGCATGCAAGAGCTGATACTGGATGACCTGCTCGGCCGACTGGCGCAGCTTGTTGCCTGCTGTCGTGGATATCCGCAGCTCCAACTTCTTCCCCTGCTTGGCGTAGATCCCGTCGCCGCCGAGGACGAAGCCGTCCGCTTCCAGCGACGCTTTCGCGCCGGCCTGGTCTTGATGGTCGTACAGGCTGGCGCTGTTGTCTTTGTACTCGGGCTGGTTGGCCACGAACATGCGATTGTTCAGGATGCTGGCTTTGGAGCTGAACTGGCCGACGGTTGCCGCGATAAGCGCCCGTCGATCCATCGCCAAGGCGATGGCTTTGCGTACGACCGGATCAGCCAGGAGCGGTGACTTCTGATTGAAGTCGAGATGCTCGAATTGGAGCCCGAAGTTGATCTCACTGGTCACGTGACTGAGTGTGCGGACGTTATCCACGAGATCGGTTTGAGGCTGGGGGTAGATCATGGAGACCTCGCCGTTGGCGAGTGCCGGCTCCTGGGTGGCCGAGTCGGTCAGGAAGCGGTAGGCGATCTGATCGAGGTTGGCCGGCTTCCCCCAGTATTTCGGGTTCCGGACCAGGGTCAGGTTGCTGCCGTGGTTCCACCCGGAGATCATGTAGGGCCCGCCGGAGACGAGCACATCGGGTTTGAAGTGTCGAAGCCGTCATTCCATCCGACTCGTTTGGCGATGTGCGAGGGCACCATTCCGCTCCACAACGAACGCCAGTCACCGAATGGCGTGTTGAAAACGACGGTGACCGTTTTGCCATCCGGCGAGCCACTGATGCTGCTGATATTCCGGTAGCCCGTGCCGTCGGTGGACACATCGATCGGTTTGCCGTCGACGTCTTTGGTGTGGGCCGGATCTCGCTGCGCCTGCCAGAAGTAGACGAAGTCGTCGACGTTGATCGGCACCCCGTCGGACCAAACTGCCTTGGGATTGATGTGGAAGACGATCGTCTCCGGGTTTTGGCTGGTTCGCCGCGGCTCGTCGACAAGCAGGTCACGATCCCAGGCGACCTTGAAGTCGGGCGAAATGTGGAAGAAGTCGGGCCACACTCTGTCCATCACGTTCACGGTGGCCGACCCGCCATCTTTAGACGTGTTCAGGTTGAGCCCCGTCGGCTCCTGGTCGGCTCCATACGCCAACGTGCCTCCCGGGCGCACCGCGGTCGATGTCGCCGCTGCGGCGGTGCTCGGAAGGGGCGGGGCCGCCGGACCTCGCGCCGCATGGCCGGACGAACCGCACGCCCCGGCGAGGGCCGTTGCACTGATGGCGCAGATGAGCAGTCGGGACGGTCGGCTGTCGCGCACGGTCGGGTTCTCCTGTGGTGTCTGTCGTCAGGGCGCGCGCGCCTACCCGGGTTGGGAGCCTCGGTCTTCGGCCGGCGACGGCCCGTATCCTCGCTGCGTCAGGTATACGGGAGCGTGCATAAAGATCCCGTCAGGATCCTGAGGCCGGACCCACGAGGTCAGAGGCCGATGAGATCGGCCACCCGGGAGCGATGTGCCGCCGCCGTGCCGAGCTGGCCGTCGCAGGCCTTGGCCCGCTTCAGATACAGATGGAGATCGTGCTCCCACGTATACCCGATGCCACCGTGAAGCTGTAGGCCGTCTTGGGCGACGAGGCGTTGGCAGTCGCCGGCCGCGGCCTTCGCCATCGACACCGCCAAGGCCCGGCGATCGTCGTTCTCGGCGATCGTCAGCACGGCGAAGTACGCCAGAGCCCGAGCGCGTGACACGGCGACGAACAGATCGGCCAGCTTGTGTTTCACGGCTTGAAAGGATCCGATCGGGACCCCGAACTGTTCCCGCATCTTGGCGTAGTCGAGGGTCATTGTGAAGATGGCGTCGCAGGTTCCGACGGTCGATACCGCGATCGCGGCCGCGGCCTCCTCCAGGGCTCGGCGCAAGGGGACGGCGGCCATGCCGACTGGACCGAGGACGCGGTCGGCTGGCACCCTCACGCCGTCGAGGGGGACGGTTGCGAGCCGGAGGGTGGCGTCGATGGTCTGCACGTGCTCGGCATTGAGGTTGACGCCAGGCACGACGAACAACCCGATGCCGTCCTCGCCTTCCGTTCCCGGCAGGCGAGCGGCGACCACAACCTCGTCGGCCGTCGCCCCGTCGGCGACGTACTCCTTCGTCCCCGACAGGATCCACGCATCCCCGTCGCGTGCGGCCTCGGCCCGAACCGCCGCAGGGGACCAGTCACCCTCCTCCTCGGCGACGGCGAGCGCCCCCGTGATCGTGCCACCGGCGACCGAACCGAGGAACCGAGACCGCTGTTCGGCGGAGCCGGCCTCGCGAATGGCGGGCACGAACTGGCTGACGGTAGCCAGGAAGGGCCCGGGTGCCAACGACCGGCCCATCTCCTCGAGTACGACCGCCAGCTCCACGAAACCGAGACCAAGCCCACCGGCGGTCTCGGGCACGGTAAGGGCTGGCCAATCCAGCTCGACCAGTGTCGCCCACAGACGTTCTGCGCCCGTCCCTTTCTCCACTACTTCACGAACGAGGGCCGGAGCACACTCCCGGGCCAGCACCGACCGCACCGAACTGCGCAACTCGTGCTGCTCGTCGGTGAACTCCAGATCCATGGGCGGCGATGGTAGGCGACCTCCCGGCTTGTAGCCTGACGCACATGAGCCAGCCCATAAGCCAGGGGGTCAACCAGCGCAGCCTGATCAAGATGACGGCCGAGGAGATTGAGGAGTTTCTACGAGGCCGACTCTCGATGGCGTTGTGCTCCCTCAATCACGACGGCACCATTCACACGGTGGCCATGTGGTACGGCTTCTTGGCGGGCGAGGTCGCCTTTGAAACCAAGGCCAAGAGCCAGAAGGTGCAGAATCTGCGTCGCAACCCGACCATCACGTGCATGGTCGAGGACGGCGCCAGCTACGAGCAGCTCCGCGGGGTGGAGCTGGTCGGACGAGCCGAGATCATCGAGGACAGCGACCGGATGTGGGAGCTTGGGGTCAGCGTCTTCGAGCGGTACAACGCGCCGTACACCGAGGACCTCCGGCCGTTCGTCGAGACCATGCTGCGCAAGCGGGTCGTGATCAAGGTCCACGTCGACCGGACCGTCAGCTGGGATCACCGCAAGTTGGGTCTGCCTTCGAGCTCGTGACCCTGGTGTGGGCTGTTGGCGACCGGCTACGGTGCGTCCTGCAGGGGAGCCGCCGCCGAAGGGATAGCTGATGGACGCCGAAGCCGAGCCGACAGGCATGATGTTCGACGCCAACATGGCCGCCGCGCCGCAGGCTACGTACCGAATGCTTCGAGAGGGTGCACCGGTCTTCCGGGGGGAATTTGGTGTGGTCCTGTCCCGCTACGAGGACGTGATGCAGGCGTTGCGCCACCCGGAGGTGTACTCGTCGCGTGACGCGGTGGTGATCGGCAACGTGCGTCCCCTGATCCCCCTCAGCATCGACCCACCGCAGCACGTCAAGTACCGGCGGCTGCTGGATCCCCTGTTCGCTCCCCGACAAGTGGCGCGGCTGGAGGCCGACGTACGAACGCTCGTAAATGAGTTGATCGATGCCTTCATTGCCGACGGCGAGGTGGAGTTCAATCAGGCCTTCGCCATTCCGCTGCCCTGCACGGTTTTCCTCCGCCTCCTCGGCCTCCCCCTCGAGGATCTCGACCTCTTCCTCGAGTTCAAGGACAACATCATCCGCCCGGGGGGAGGCAGCCTGGAGGCGTCCAAGGCCATCCAGGCCGAGACCGGACAGCGCATCTATGCGTACTTCGAGCGGGTGATCGAGGAGCGGACCGCCGAGCCTCGCGACGACCTGATCAGCGGTTTCCTGGAGGCGGAAGTCGACGGCCAGCGACTGACCAGCGAGGACATCCTCGACATCTGCTACCTGTTCCTCCTGGCGGGTCTGGACACGGTGACCGCGTCGCTCGGCTGCAGCGTTGCGTACCTGGCTGCCCACCCCGACCATCGCGACGCACTCGTGAACGACCCGTCGAAGGTGCCGGCGGCCATCGAGGAGCTGCTCCGGTGGGAAACGCCAGTGCCGGGAGTGCCCCGGCTGCTGGCCGAAGACACCGAGATCGGCGGCGAGCAGTTGAAGGCGGGAGAAGCGGTCACGTGCCTGCTCGGCTCGGCCAACATCGACAGCGCCGAATTCGGTGAGCCCGAGACGGTCGACTTCGAGCGCGGCACCAACCGCCATCTCGCCTTCGGGGGCGGCGTGCACCGCTGCCTGGGGTCACACCTGGCCCGGTTGGAGATGCAGGTGGCGCTCAACGAGCTGCACCGTCGCATCCCCGACTACGCCATCAAGCCGGGAGAGACGCCGCGCTACGGGGCGGGCATCCGCACCGTCGAGTATCTCCCGCTGGTGTTCACGCCGGCGACGTCCGGGGGCTGAGCATGCCGGCGCACGTGAGCTTCGACGCCGAACTGTGCGTCGGGCACGGGCGGTGTTACAGCCTGGCGCCGGAGGTATTCGAGCCGGACTCCGAAGGCCACTGCGTGGTGAAGGTTCCCATCGTTGACACTGCTGACCTCGATGCGCAGGCGCGCCGCGCTGTCGCCAACTGCCCCGAGCGGGCGCTGGCCATCGAAGGGATCTGAGGCCGCTGCGGGCCATGTTGGCCGCCGACGGCGGCCGAGGTCAGGACGAGCCGGCTGCTTTCTGCTTCTTCGCGACCCGCTTCTCCTTGATGGACTTGCCCTTCTTCTTGATGTTGGGCGGTTGTGGGACCTTGCCGGGCATGGTGACCTCCTCCGGCTCCAGCGTAAGGGACCATCCCGTGTGTTTGCCAGCCATATCCGTCGCCGTCATCGCCGGTTGGCGTCAGTCCGATCCGCGATCAGCACGCCTGGGTTTAACAATCCGAGCGGGTCCAGGGCGCGCTTGATGGCGCCCATCGCCGCCAGCTCGACCGGGCTGCGAGCCAGGGGCAACCAGGGCATCTTGGCCCGGCCGATCCCATGCTCGGCGCTGATGCTTCCGCCCAGCGAGGCGGCCAATCGGAGGACGGCATCGTCCACGGAGTCGTCTTCTGGTCGCGGGCCGATCACGTTGACATGAAGATTCCCGTCGCCCACATGGCCCCACAGCACGATGATCGCGTCCGGCGCCACCTCGGCCACCCGAGCCCGCACGGCCGTCTCGAACTCGGCCAGGCGGGCAAGCGGGACCGACACGTCCAGCTTGTGCGGAGCCTCGGGGGCGGCCAGCGCCGCGACGGTCTCGGAGTGTCGTTCGCGGTAGGCCCAAAGCGATGTTCGCCCGGCGGTGTCTGAGGCAACCGCGGTGTCGGTGAGCGCGCCCGCCTCGTCGAGGGCGCCGGCCAGCTCCTGGGTCGGATCCGTAGCTCCAGCGCATTCCAGCAACAGATAGGCGGGGTGGGTGCCGGCCAGGGGCGCGGCCAGACCGGCGTGTTGGCAAACGCGTGCCAGACCGTCGGCATAGAAGATCTCCGCTGCCTCGAGGGATGGAGTGCGGACGTGGCCGAGGATCCGCAGTGCATCGGCGGTACCGTCGACGCCCACCAACGCCGTCACCCGCTCACGCGAATGAGCCACCAGGCGGAGGCGGACCTGTGTGACGACGCCAAGCGTGCCCTCACTTCCGACCAGCAGGCCGCCGAGGTCGTAGCCGACATTGTCCTTCTCCAGGCCGGTGAGTCGCGATACCACCCGGCCATCGGCGAGCACCGCCTCGACCCCGACGACCTGCGACCGCATCGGCCCGAAGCGCAGCACGTGGACACCGCCGGCGTTGGTAGCGACCATCCCTCCCACGGTGGCGCTGTCGCGCGCCGTGAGGTCGACTCCGAACGCCAACTCGGACTCCGCGGCAACTGCCTGCAGCCGCGCCAGTGTGACGCCGGCGCCGGCGGTGACCTGGCGAGCCACGGTGTCAACCGGCCCGATGCCATTGAGTCGGGTGAGGCTGAGGATGACCGGTGCGTCGCTCGTGCTGCTGCCGGGCCGGCCGGTCTCTGGGTCGCCGGGCCCGCCGCCGCCGGGCACTCCGCCGGGCACGCCGCCGCCGGGCACTCCGCCGGGCACGCCGCCGCCGACCAGCCCGGTGTTGCCCCCTTGGGGGATGAGGGGAACGCGGGCCGCGGCACAAGCCGACACCACGGCCGCCACTTCGGCGGTATCCGCCGGACGAACTGCGAACCGAGCCGGGCCCCGCCACCGGCCCGTCCAATCGGTCGTGAACGACACGAGCAGGTCAAGATCGGTGTACAGGTGAGGTGCGCCCACGATCCGGGCGACCTCAGCGGCCAGTTCGTCGCGGGGCGCGGCGGACGCCATGCCGCCAGCATCCCACCTGGAGCGTTCGCGACGTCAGACAATGGGGCGTGGCCCGAGCCGAGCTCATCGCGGGGCGATCGGCCCAAAAGGAGTACGAGCGACGAGCGGCGATCGAGCGAAGCGGTCACCGGAGAGGCCTGGTGGCCAGCCTCGTACTGGCCGGCGCCGCTGGAGCAGTGGGCTATGCGATGACCGCCTTGGTGGTCGGATCGCAGCCGGGGATGCCCCGGCCCCTGGTCTTTGTCGCCGCAGCCGTGGTCGCGCTGGCGACCTGGCGGCGAGCCCGTGGCCGGCCCGATCTGCGCAGCTGGGCGTGGGCTCGAGGGGCGGCCGGGGAGCGCCTGACCGCCGATGCGCTCGACGCCCTGGGCCCGCGGGGTTTCGTGCTCCTCCACGACCGGCGTTTCCCCGGCCGGAGGAGCAACATCGACCACGTCGTCATCGGTCCCCCCGGCGTCTACGTCGTCGAAACCAAACATCTCTCCGGCGTGGTCCGCGTCGGCCGCCGGCTGCGGCGCGACGGCCGGCGCCTTGACGACGCCGTCGATCAGGCGTGGGACGAAGCGACGTCAGTGGAGCGGGTGCTGAACCTGTCGGTGCCGGCCGTTCCGCTCCTGTGCATCCAGGGAGCGGAAATCCGTAGGCGGTGGTGGCGCATGCCACTGGTGGATGGCGTGTGGATAGGCGACGGTCGCGGGCTGGTGAAGTACCTGCGCCGCCAGCACACCGTGCTCTCCGATCTGGAAATTGACCGGCTGGCCGAGCTGGCCGACCGGGTCCTGGTGCCGCGCGCGGGATAGCGCTCGGCAGTGCCGAGTGGACGGTGACACGGGACGTCACCGGGATGGTTATTAAGCCTTGAGGCGCCGATGTCGACAACGGGGACATGACCCCGGGGAGCTTTCAGGTGCCGGGCTTCCGAGCCGTCGTCGCTCACGCCATGCCGACCGTGGTCGAAGCCACCCTTATCCCGCTGGTCCTCTTCACTATCGCTCTCCACACCATCAGCGTCGGCGCGGCCGTGGCGACGGTTGTGGTGTGGTCGGCGGTCATCATCGTCCGGCGGATTCGGGTCGGACGCCGTATTCCGGGCGTCATGGTGCTCGGCGGGGTGGCCGTGATCGGCCGGGCCGCGACCGTCATCGTGACCGGAAGCACCTTCCTCTTCTTCTTGCAGCCGGTGATCGGTACGGTCGTGACCGGACTGGTGTTCCTCCTGTCGGTTCCCCTGGGACGGCCGCTTGTGGCCCGACTGGCTGGCGACTTCGTGCCGCTGCCGGCCGAGGTATTCGCCCGGCCGGCGGTCCGGCGGTTGCTCGAACAACTGTCACTCATGTGGGCCGTGGTGCATTTCGCCAATGCCGGGCTCACTCTGTTCTTGTTGCAGCGAGAGCCGGTGGGCACCTTCGTCCTCCTGCGTCCCGTGGTCTCGCTTGTCACCACCGGAACGGGGATCGTCGTCACGGTGATCGCCGCCCGCCGGGTACTGGGCGTCCGACGCTGGCCCGCGCTGGCCCTGTCCACCGTTGCCTTCGCGCTTTCCGCCGCCGCCTGACCGGACCCCTCCGTATGCTGGCTGCATGGCCAAAGAGGTCTCGAATGCGGTTTTGATCACAGGATGCTCGACGGGGATCGGCCGGGCATCGGCACAACGCCTGGCCCGGAACCGGCGCTGGACCGTCTACGCCACGGCCCGGCGGATGGACGCCATTGCCAATCTGGCCGACGAGGGCTGCCGGCTCCTGCAGCTGGATGTCACCGATGAGGCGTCGATGGACGCGGCGGTGGAGCAGGTCGAGGCCGCCCACGGTGCGGTCGCCGGTCTGGTCAACAACGCCGGCTACGGCGAGTACGGCCCCGTCGAGGAGGTCGGGATGGATCAGATCCGCCGCCAGTTCGAGACGAATGTGTTCGGGTTGGTGCGGATGTGCCAGCTTGTCCTCCCCGGCATGCGCCGGAAGGGCTTCGGCCGGATTGTCAACATGGGATCCGTTGGTGGACGGCTGACTTTCCCGGGCGGCGGCTTCTACCACGCCACCAAGCACGCCGTCGAGGCGCTCAGCGATGCGTTGCGCTGGGAGGTGCGCCCCTTCGGGATCGCCGTTTCACTGATCGAGCCGGGCATCATCAAGTCCGAGTTCGGCGGAACCGTGCAGGGCACGCTGCTCGACGACGTCCCACCCGGTTCGCCTTACGCCGTGCTCACCGCCAGCGTCGGCGCCGCTGTCCATGGCGCGTATGAGGGGCCCATGTCCCACCTGTCCGGGTCACCCGAGGACGTGGCCAAGGTGGTCGAAAGGGCGCTCACGCGGCGCCGCCCGCGTAGCCGTTACCCAGTGACGGCCGGAGCCCGCATGATCCTGGGCACGCGGCGGTTGTTACCGGACCGGGCGTGGGACACCCTGCTCAAGACGCAGTTCGCGCCGCCTACGCCGCCCACGTCCGCCGGCAGGTAGTCGACGGGTAGTTGGCAAGCGCCCGGCTGAACTGGTAGGCGGATTGGGCCGTAGGTGCGCCGGGATAAACCGGCAAGGAGGAAGGAATGGAAGAGTCCCACGCCGAAGGGCTAGCGACCCACGGCGACCCCGAGTCATGCGTCGGCACTCGTGAGGGTGACGGCGAAGCGTTGACAGGGGCACGTGTAGGCCGGGCTATGGAGCCGCGAAATCATAGAGACCGGGGTGCCGACGTCGTCTACGGAAACGGAAGGCAACACCACCAGCAGCGCTATCGCGAGTGGCTGGTGGACCCCGCGCGGTCAGAGAACCATGGCATGCACGGAACCTCCTTGCGCGAGAACCGGGAGGTCTCGTGCCCGCCCATCACCTTGATCAGGTGGCGGGCCGCTCAGGGAAGGCCAAGGCCGCACGTCTGAGATGAACGGGGACGAGAAGTCAGATGGGTGCTTACTACCGACGAAGCCGCCGAACAAGGCGATGGCTGCGGCTACCGCTGCGGAGGTGGTGGAGGGAAGGCACCCAGCCGAAGGGAACACGGACAGCACAACACGTCCCGGACTCAGTGCCGGGCAGGGCGTGTCAAGCGGGCTGGATCGTGTGCGTGAAGTAGCACGAAAGGACAAGGACGCAAAGTTCACGGCGCTGTTGCACCACGTCGATCTCGACCGCCTCTGGGCGGCCTATGTGGCGATCCGCCCGAAGGCCGCTCCGGGAGTGGACGGGGTGACGTGGGAGGCCTACGGGCAGAACCTCCGAGCGAACCTCGAAGACCTGCTCGCACGGGTCCACAGCGGTGCCTACCGGGCCAGTCCATCTCGGAGAGTGTTCATACCGAAGCCAGACGGGCGGCAACGGCCGCTCGGCATAGCCACCCTGGAGGACAAGATTCTCCAGCGGGCGGTGGTCGAAGTGCTGAACGCCATCTATGAGACCGACTTCTGCGGCTTCTCCTATGGGTTCCGGCCGGGGCGCAGTCCCCACGACGCACTCGATGCGTTGGCAGCCGGGATCACAACGAAGAAGGTGAACTGGGTGCTTGATGCTGATATCAGCGACTTCTTTTCCAAGCTCGATCATGCTTGGCTGAAGAAGTTCCTCGAGCACCGGATAGCGGACAGAAGGGTCCTGCGGCTTATCCAGAAATGGCTGAACGCAGGAGTCATCGAGGACGGGGAATGGTCAAAGACCCTAGAAGGCACACCGCAAGGAGCATCGGCTTCACCGCTGCTAGCCAACGTGTACCTTCACTACGTCTTTGATCGGTGGGTCCGGCAGTGGAGACGTCGGCACGCCCAGGGCGACATGGTCGTCACGCGGTTTGCCGATGACTTTGTGGTCGGGTTTCAACACCTCGGTGATGCGAAGCGGTTCCTCGCCGAGCTTCGTAAGCGGTTTGCGAAGTTCAACCTGGAGCTGCATCCCGACAAGACCCGCCTCATCGAGTTCGGGCGGTTCGCCGCCCAGGACCGGAAGGAGCGGGGCCTCGGGAAACCAGAGACGTTCGATTTTCTCGGGTTCACGCATATCTGCGGGAAGACTAAGGACGGGCGATTCTGGCTTCGACGTATCACCATCACCAAACGGATGCGGGCGAAGTTGAAGGAGCTGAAGGTCGAGCTCAGGCGACGCCGGCATCAGTCCATCCCCGAGCAGGGATGTTGGCTGGCGAGCGTGGTTCGTGGACATCTCGCCTACTACGCAGTGCCAGGCAACATCGACGCAGTATCGGCCTTCCGGGACCAGGTGAGGCGGCACTGGCGACAGGCGCTCCGGCGTCGCAGCCAGCGTTCCCGTCTCACGTGGGAGCGGTTCGGCCGCATCGACTCCAAATGGCTGCCCCCTGCCCGCATTGTGCATCCCCATCCTCTCGTGCGCTTCGACGCCAGGACCTGAGGCAGGAGCCCAGTGCGCTAATCCCGCACGCTGGGATCTGTGCGGGGGGCCGCCCGCAAGGGCGGTCCCTACCGCGATTAGTGGTGAAGCCTGGTAATGCGGGTGGAGCGAAGGGGGCGGGTCGTCCGGGTTCGCTGGTTGGTCAATCGTCGATGAGGCGAGATGAGCCGGTGGGCGGACCGAAGCCGAAGGAGAAGCCGTTTGTGATCTCCAAGTGGGTCGTCAAAGACGCCTACGAGAAGGTCAGGGCTAACGCCGGTGCGGCCGGTGTCGACGGCGAGTCGATTGCAGCTTTCGAGGCCGACCTGAAAAGGAACCTCTACAAGGTCTGGAATCGGCTGTCGTCGGGGACGTATTTCCCGCCGCCGGTTCGTGCAGTGGAGATACCGAAGAAAGCAGGAGGGATAAGGATCCTCGG
>JRHI01000177.1_pt1 | contig 71703 bp, 54 predicted proteins | sample 215371 | NCBI WGS metagenome assembly JRHI01 (sample SAMN02929681, study PRJNA255918) | sediment metagenome | biome: cave system; feature: Ice Cave; material: Sediment; isolation source: sediment from deep within a dark volcanic ice cave with no known source of... ... | reverse complement strand
GTGGTACTATACCATCTTGGAGGCAACGGTTACAGTAGAACTATCCCAGTACGCCCCATTCCAGACCCAGCACCCACCGACGCTGTCCGTGCAGCTGCCGCAGAGATACCGGAGGGGAGAGCAGTAATTGTCCGGCTGTGGAGTTCCCCTGCCGCCCTTCCAATCGACGGCCAAGATGCAGAGACCGAGCAGGACGCAAAGCCACATCCGCAATGAAGTTCGCATGACATACCTCCTCACAACCCCTGACCCGGGGTCAGTGCGCCGACAAGAGGGGGAGAGAAAACCCTCGTCCGCCGCGGCGTGCGAGGGCTACCATTGCCCATTCTTCAGGTCCAGGAGAGCAGGACGTAGTCAACGAGTGCTGGTCAACGAAAAGACCCGCAACGTGCGATGGCCAGCACGCCCAAGGCTGCCGTAGCCCTGCGCTCATGAACAGAGCGCAAATATTCCAAATAACCCACTTCTTCCTCCATGGCAATAGGGAATCTTCAAAAATCTATTCGGTCTATTCGGTCCTCTGCCGCAACCAGTTTAGGCGATGGCTGCGAGTTTCAATCGAGCAGTCGGCGCACGGTCGGCACCGAAACTTCCTCGAGAGTGGTTACGATCAGGTCGGCGCCGGCGGCGCGAAGGGACGCTTCGGGATGATGGCCGACGAAGCGGACGGCGATGCACTTCATGCCGCCCGCCTTCGCCGCCTGGACCCCGGCCACCGCGTCCTCGACGACGAGGCAGTGGGCCTGCGGCACGTTCAACCGGGAGGCAGCGACGAGGAAGACCTGCGGATCGGGTTTGCCGCGTTGCGTGTCTTCCATGGCGACAATCGCGTCAAAGTAAGATTCCGTCTGGGTAAGGCGCAGGATGAGATCGAGGTTTTCGCGGGGAGCGCTGGAACCGATGGCCTGCCGAAAGCCGGCGGCGTGCAGGCCATCGAGCAGCGGGCGCACGCCGGGCAGCAAGGCGACGCCTTCGCGGGCGGCAGCGCGATAGTACTCCTCCTTGCGATAACCGAGGTCCGCGATCTCCGGATCGGTGTAATGGGTGCCGAAGAGGAGGTGAATGATCTCCGGATTGCGCCGGCCAAAGGTCGCGGCGAAGTCGGCGCGCGTGAAGGGCTGGTGCAACTCGCGGGCCAGGCGCGCCCAGGCGTGGAAGTGAAGCTCGGCAGTATCAACCAGCGTGCCGTCCACATCCCAGATGACGGCAGCGCTATTGGGTTTGGACATTGCTTTCCTTGGCATTGAGTCCTGGGCATCAGTCGAATTGCCAAATGGCGAGTACGTGGACGACCGAGTCTTCTGGTTTAACCGTGAACAGGACACCCAAGGGAGTTTCCAGCAGGACGCGTTTCCGGCCGGAGCGGGATTCGCCCTGGTTCTCGGGATCGTCGCGCAACCTGGCATCGATCCAGTTGGCCGCAACCGTGACCGCCTGCCGATCGGACGCGTTCGCCCAAAGAGTAGCCGGCCGGCGCTCGGCCTCTGGCTTCCATACCACCGTATACTTCATGACGATCTCTTCTGCAGGTCCGCCAGGATCTCCGCCAGGGTGCGGCCTCCTGGTTCCCGCTCGAACCGATCGAGGTCTTCATCGCTGAAGGTGGGAACCTGCACTCGATCATAGAGCGAAGGATCTGTCACCGGGGAAACATAAGCGAGCGTATGGCCGGCTTCATCGCATAGCTCAAGGCGCTCTGTGAGATGGTGGAGCTTGGCCAGTGTCGCCCGATCGAGAATCACTTTGGTCATGGCAGGTCTTCCTTCGGTAAAGCTACTGCCACTGCCGATCAACGCAGTGGTTGCCTCAGCACCTATCATCGCAAAACGTCGCCGTTTGCTCAATTCCATCAGTCGACGAACACGAACTCGTTGGCCAGCAGTAATGCCTGCGCGTATCGCTCCCATGCCACTGGCGTCCCCGGGGAGGCGCCCAAGAACTCCCGCGCCAGCGCTACTTCCTCGGCGGTCGCCGGGCGGCCGTAGAGCAGCCGATACAGCCGGTCGACGCGCTTCGCCACGTCTGTCTCGGTCGTGACCTCCGGCCGGTGTAGCAACTTGCGAGCGCAATCGAGGACGAATGGATTATTCATCAGGAACAGCGCTTGCTGCGGCACCGTGGTCGTGTCGCGCTGCGGGCTGGTCGCATCGGGATTCGGGAAATCGAACGTGCGAAACAGCCCCGGCAGGTTCAGACGGTCGAGGTAGCCGTAACACGTCCGCCGCACCACTCCTGATGACGTGATGTTCTGCACCGAGGGGCCGCCGATTGTGCGGTCCAGTGAACCGGCCACGGCCAGCAGCGCGTCGCGCGTCGCCTCGAAATCCAGGCGGCGCCGGTTCGTCTTCCAAAGCAGCACGTTCTCGGGATCGACGCGGTGACACTCGGCGCGCTCGTCGCTCCGCTGCTGGTAAACCGCCGACAGTAGGATCAGCCGATGCAGTTTCTTCAGGGACCAGCCATTGTTCGTGAAGAACGTCGCCAGATGGTCGAGCAATTCCGGGTGGCTGGGCGGCTCGCTGCGCGTGCCAAAATCGCTGGGCGTTCGCACCAGGCCCTGGCCGAAGTGGTGCAGCCAGACGCGATTGACCAGGACGCGCGCCGTCAAGGGATTGTTGCGATCCGCAATGGCCTGGGCCAGCTCAAGCCGGCCGCTGCCCTCCCGAAACGGCGGGCGCTGCTCGCCGGCCAGCACGCCGAGGAAGCGGCGCGGCACTGCCTCGCCGCGGTTGTTCGGGTTGCCCCGAAGAAAAACGTACGGCTGGAACGGCGTTGGCGCGTCTTCGAGGACCATGGCTCGCGGCGGGGCGCCAGCGCCGCTGCTGCGCCACGTCTCAACTGCCTTGCGCAGCTCCTGCAACTTGGCCTGTGACGGTCGATCCGGCAGCAGGTCGAGATCGCCGATTGGGTTCATCGCCACGTTCGGCGGACCATCGGAACCGTGAAACACCTGATGCAGTTCCTCCCTGAAGGGGTCCGAAAACACCGCGGACACGGGTCGATGTTCGGCGGCTGCGTGCTGCGCCGCCTCCTCCCAGAGCTTTTCCGTGGCATTCAGGAGCTGGCCGTAACGCTGGGCGACCTCGGTGATGGCCTGCGGTGGCTTGTGGGCGAAGGCCTGGGCCACCAGCGGATTGACCGGATGGGCCGGGTCGGGCTGGCGCAGGTGAGTACACACCGTCGCTGCCCGGGCCGCGAAGTCCTTCTCGGGCAGCGCATCGAACGCGTGCCACGGCGCCCAGACGGGATGATGAGTCTTGCTCGTCCGCCGCAGGTACGCCTGCCAGCGCTGCACCATGCGCGGGTTCAGGTCGCCCCCGTCCGCGATGAGCATGAAGTCCTCGATGTTCGGTTGATTGCGCAGGGCGTGCGCCGCCAGGAGGTATTCGGCGGCGCGAATCTTCGCGGCCTTCACCAATTCTGCGTGTTTGGCCTGCACGAACTCGGTCAGCTTCCGTTCGCGCTCCCGTAACTCCTTCTCGAACCGGGTGTAGCCCTCCGTCTTCGGCGGATCGGTGAAGAGCGGCGGCACGGTCGGCTCGACACAGCTCGCGAAGACGCCATAGAGTGCGTAGTAATCCTTGCTCGGAATCGGGTCGAACTTGTGATCGTGACAGCGGGCGCAGGTAACGGTCAGGCCCAGGAGACCGCGGCAGACGACGTCAATGCGATCGTCGAGGATGTCCTGTTCGTTGTTCATGAAGCGACCGCCGAGGGTGAGGAAGCCCAGCGCCGTCAGTGGCCGTTTGTCGGCGCCGAGCGGCAGGCGGTCAGCGGCCAGCTGCTCGAGGATGAACTGGTCGTAGGGCAGGTCGTCGTTGAGCGAACGGCAGACGTAATCGCGGTAGGTCCACGCCCAGGGAAACGCAGACTCCTGGAAGAAGACGTACCCCTTCGTGTCCGCGTAGCGCGCCACGTCGAGCCAGTACCGGCCCCAACGTTCGCCGTAGTGCGGCGAGGCCAGCAGGCGATCGACCACCCTGGCGAAGGCATCCGGCGACGGATCGGCGTCGAAGGCCGCGGTCTCCTCGGGCGTCGGCGGCAGGCCAATCAAGTCGAAGGTGACACGGCGGAGCAGCGTGTGTCGGTCGGCGGCAGGCGATGGGGTTAGACCTTTCTCCTCCAACCTGGCAAGGATGAAGCGGTCAACCGTTGTCCACGGCCAGGAGACGTTCTTGACGGCCGGCAGCGGCGGCTCGCGCACCGGCTGGAACGCCCAGTGCCGCCGCCATGTCTCGCCGGGCGGCGCGATGGCCGCCGGTGCCGGTGGCCACGGTGCGCCCAACCGCACCCAGGCGGTCAGGGCGTCGATCGCCTGGGGCGGCAGCTTGCTCTTCGGGGGCATCTTCAGGTCGCCCTCCTGACGCACCGCTTTCACGAGCAGACTGTTGGCGGGATCGCCGGGAACGGCGGCGGGGCCGTTTTCGCCGCCCTTGAGAAGAGAAGTTCGCGCGTCGAGGCGGAGGCCGCCTTTCTGTTTCTTGTCGCCGTGGCAGCTCCAGCAATGCTCAGCGAGTACCGGACGCACGCGGGCCTCGAAGAACTCCGCCTCGCGCAGGGCCACGGGGCGAGCCGATGGCTCAGCCGCCGCGGCGAAGGTCGAGGAGAGTAGGGAGCAGCAAACTGCCAGGGAAACGAGAGATCGCATTGACGACGTCCTCGGCGGGAACCCGGCGAGCGTCAGCCCACCGGTAGGGGCAACCAGGCAGCAGGCGGCCTGAAGCCCGTCGCTCGCCATGATAGCCTGCAAACCTACGCTGCGTCTACAATCAGGGTCGATTGGCGACCGCGCTCGACGGCGCCCGCTGTGGCAGGGTCGGGTGATTGAAGAAGAGTGAAGTGCGCTCGAAGCGGAAGCGGGCGGCGAAATGTTCCAGGAAGCGCTCGCGGACCAGCGCTGGCCGTACGGAGCCGCGCCGTTCGCACGCCAGCGAGGTCATCGGCTCCTCCGCCGGACCGACGCAGCGGATGCGCCGGAACGGGCAAAGATCGGGATTGACGTTGAGCACGGCGCCGAAGTAGCTGACCCAGTGCCGGACCGCGACGCCCACCGCGGCGATCGGCCGGCCACCCACCCACACGCCGGCGCGGTCCGGCCTTGCCTCGGCGCGGACGCTGAAGTCCCCGAGCACGTCCACGATGACCTGCTGCAGACGCTCCAGGTAGGCGTGCAGACCGAGGCCAAGGCGGTCGAGCGGCAGGATGGGATAGATTGCCAGCTGACCCGGCAGGTGCAGGAGACAACCGCCGCCATGATTGACCCAGCGAATCGGCCAGCGCCGCGCGCGCAGCTCTTCCGGTTCATACAGAATATGGGCCCGGCTGCCGTGGCGGCCGACGGTGACCAGCGGACCGTGTTCGCACAGCAGCAGCGCCGCCCGGTTGCGGTCGCCGGCCACCTGGTAGACGAGCAACCGTTGCAGCGTTAGCGCAGCCTCAAAGTCCACCACTCCCAGCAGGTAAGCCTGCAGGACAGCGTCTGCCGTGGCATGGTTGGCTGACTCGTGGCCCATGGCTCCTTCCCAAACGACAAAAGCCCACGAACGACCGTCCGTGAGCCCTCAACTCGTGCGGTCTCATCAATCCAGGCGCAATTACTCTACCATGGTGTCCGCGGCAGCGACAAGGACAAATGCGACGCGGTTGCTAGGCCGCCACGGCATTGTCGGCCGGCGTCACACAGCTGCCTCTGTGACACGCGCAGGCGCGCGTGAATTCGGCGCCGAACAGCAGGATCTGCGCTGAATAATAGACCCACACCAGCACGACCACCAACGAACCGGCCGCCCCGTAGGCCGAGGTCGTGCTCGCCAGGCCGAGATAGAGTCCGAGCAGGTACTTGCCAAGGACGAAGAGCAGCCCCGCCAATGCCGCCCCTGGCCAGACGTCGCGCCAAGGCACCTTCACGTCAGGCACCCACTTGTAGATCAGGGCAAAGACCAGTGTGATGAACGCCAGGGACACGAGCCAGTTGACCCCCTGCCAAAGGGCGATGCCGCCGGGCAGGACCGTGGACAGCTGCTTGCCCATCGCCGCCAGCACGGTGGTGATTAGCAGCAACACGAGCAGCAGAAAGCCGGCGCCCACCACCATGATGAACGACAGGAAGCGGTCGCGGATGATCATCCACACCTCCCGGCCCGGCTTTGGCTTCACCCTCCAAATCGTATTGAGCGAATCCTGCAATTCGCTAAAGACGCCGGAGGCACCGAAGAACAGCATGATGGCTCCGAGAACCGTGGCCATCGTGGTCGAGCCGGAGGCCTGAGCGCTCTCGACCAACGCGCCGATCGCTTTGGCGGCCTGCTCGCCCAGGGTCTTGCGCAACTCGCCTGCGACCGCGTGCTCGGCCGCATGCTGGCCAAACACGAAGCTGGCAATCGCAATCGCGAGGATCACCAGCGGCGCGATCGAGAAGATGCTGTAATAGGCCAGGGCCGCTCCCATGCGCATGGCGCGATTGTCCAACCAGGCGTAGGCGGCCACCTTCAGAAGATGGCAGATTTCTCGGATCTTCATTCCCGCTCCCATTCTCGGGCAATAGCCAAGGGTGGGCAATTGCCGTGCCAGAGGTCGGCCCGTTCGGGAAAAAGACAGTAGCCCCTGGCCACACCTCCGGCCGTGCAGTACGCTGGTTCTGAACCCGGCGCTTTCCCGTACCGCTGGACGCGCGATCTCATCGAGCCTGGCCGACTGTGTGGAATCCATCCATCAAATCCCTGTTCCTGCTAGCCTGCCTTTTCACGCTCGCGGATTGCTTCAAGCCGCTGACGATCGATGATGCGGCCTACTCCTATTACGCGCACCAGGCGGCGGTACACCCGCTCGATCCGTATGGTTTCGCGGTCATGTGGTGGGATCGGCCGTACGTCGCCAACGAGGTGCTGGCGCCACCCCTCCTGCCCGGTTGGTGGGCGCTGGGTATTCGCCTGTTCGGCGAGCAGCCCGTGCTGTGGAAGCTATGGCTCCTGCCGTTCGCCTTGACCTTCGTCGGGGCGCTCTACGCGCTGTTTCACCGTTTTTGCCACGGGCTGGAGATGCCGCTCACCTGGATGACGGTGCTGTCGCCGGCCTTTCTGCCCGGTTTCAATCTCATGCTCGACGTGCCAGCTCTGGCCCTGGCGCTGGCAAGCCTCGCCCTCTTCCTTCACGCCTGTGACCGCGACTCGTTCGCATTGACTGCGCTTGCCGGCCTGGTCGCCGGGTTGGCCATGGAAACGAAGTACACTGCCTTCCTGGCCCCGGCGACGATGCTACTCTACGCCGTCCTCGCCGGCAAGTGGCGCCTGTGGCCTGTGGCGGCCGTGCTAGCCGTGCAACTTTTCGCCTCGTGGGAGCTGTTCGTGGCGCTCGTCTACGGTGAATCGCACTTCTTGTTCGCCCTCCGGGAGAGCGGTCATCCGCTGTTGGAGAAACTGCGCCTCTGGTTTCCCCTGGTTTGCCTGCTTGGCAGTGTGGCCCCGACGGTAGGCCTGCTGGGTCTGGCCGGCCTCACCAGACGCGCCTGGCCCGTAGGGCTGGCCAGCCTGGTCGTCGTGGCCGGTTACGTTGTCGTGATGTGCAGCGGGGCCGCTTTGGAGTTCAGGAGTATTCCCTCGTTCAGGACACCGGGTAAATACCTGACGGTCCCCCCTGAGCACGCGGTGTTCTTGATGCTGGGTTTGCTGGCCGTCGGCATCGGCGCGGCGGTGCTCTGGCGGTTGTGCGTGGGAGAACGCGATGCGCTGCCGCAGTCCGGGCGCTGGGACAGCGATCGCGATCGCTGGTTCCTGATCCTGTGGCTGGGGCTGGAGGTGGCCGGCTACTTCGCGCTGACTTCGTTCCCAGCGGTGCGCCGCGTCCTGGGGGTCGTCGTCGTTGCCACGTTGCTTGCCGGTATGCTTTCCGCTCAGACCTGCAGCGAGATTGGGCGGCGGCAGCTGATCCATTGCATCGTTGCCGGCACGATTCTCCTTGGCTTTGGCTTCGCGGCGCTCGACTGGTGGGAGGCGTGGACGGAGAAGACGCTGGCCGAAAGCGCCGCGACCACCGCCCGGGCGCACGGCACTGGCAAAATCTGGTTCGTTGGTCATTGGGGCTTCCAGCATTATGCCGAGCGCAGCGGCATGCAGGCCCTCGTGCCGCAGTATTATGGTGGGAACACGTATGTGCCACTGCCGCCGCCGTCCCAGGTTCGCAAAGGGGACTGGCTGGTGGTTCCCGACCTGCGCGTGGACCAACAAGCTATAAACTGGGACGAGGAGAAGCTAGAGCCAATGTTCGAGTTGGCAGTGAGCGATCCGGTGCCGGTGCAAACCGTGATGTGCTACTACTGCGGCCTCACGGCGGTGGAACACCAGGGCGAACCGACCCGGCTGCTGGTGAAGATCTACCGCGCCACGGGTGATTTCATCCCGGTACGTCCGGATAACCGTAAGTAGTCCGCCGCGCCGGCAAGGGAGAGGAAGGCCCCTTGCTGGCTCGGCGGGCCGGCGAACCTTGATTGGTTGCTCACGGTGTCCGCCGTACGAACTTCTGTGCGCGCCGACCCATGATGTCGCCGACGTACAGGTTCCCCTTCGAGTCAACGGCGATGCAATGCACCCAGTTGCACTCGCCTGGCCGTTCCAAACCGTCGATCCCCTTCGGTACCGTCCACATCTGGAGCAACTTGCCGTCCGGGCGAAACTTCATGAACACCTGGTCCTTCGGCGGGCAGCCGAGGGCGTCATCTTCCGGCCGCCACTGCATCGGCGACGAGCCGCACACCCAGATCTCGTCGTCCTTCGTCACGCAGAAGCCCCACGGCGTAAGGACGTCGTTCCACACGTCTAGCAGCTGCCCCTTCTGGTCGAAGACCTGGATGCGGACGTTGTTGCGGTCCGCGACGTAGAGCCGGCCCTTGCCATCGAGCGCGATGGCGTGCGGAATGCTGAACTGACCCGGCTTGCTGCCGAGATCGCCCCACGTTTTGACGAAGTGGCCGTGCTTGTCGAAGTGAACGATGCGTGCATTGCCGTAGCCGTCGGCGACGAACACATCGCCCTCCGGCGCGATCGCCATGTCCGTCGGCATGTTCAGGTGCGTCTCGTCCTTGCCGGGATGGTCGACGGTGCCGAGCGTCAGCAGTAGCTTGCCTTCCTGCGTGAACTTGCGGACGACGTGCTGACTGATGTCCGCTGCCCAGACGTTGCCTTCATGGTCGATCTTGAGATGGTGCGCCTCCTTGAGCGTGTCCTCACCCCAGGCGCGCAGGAACTTGCCGTCGGCGTCGTATACCTGCACGGGCGGTGTGGCGCGGGTGAATATGTAAACACGATCGTGGGCATCGACGGCAATGCCCGGCACGTGGCCCCACTGAAAGGCCTCAGGTTTGTGCGGCCAATTCGCAGCGACGACGTAGGCGGTAGCGACGTTGACCTTGGGATACTTCGGCTCGTCGGCCCGGGTCGTCGCCAGGCAAACAGCGAAGAGTCCGACGACAAGCGCGGACGCTAACAAGAATGGCGTTGGAGAAGTCATCGATGCGGTCTCCTGGTGAAGGCGCAGGTGCTGGCCTGACGGCATGGTATCCTCGAGCGCACGGAGAGCAAGGATAATCTGCAACGCCGCTTGCGGCTTCGGAGGCCATTCTCAACTGGAGCAAGCAGCCCTGCTTGTCCCCACGGACCCTGAGCGAAGGATGTTTTCTTCCCGCGACAAGTTATGGGCAGGAGGACGACGCCATGCGCTCCAACGACTGCGTCGGCCGTGAGCGCATCCTGCGCGGTGCCGTGCTTGCCGGCGACGAGCGGGCCTGGCGGACGTGGTACGACGAATCGTTCGAGGAGCTGTACGCCTATGTCCACTGGCGCTGTGCCGGGCTGCGCGACCTGACCGAGGAGGTCGTGCAGGAGACCTGGCTGACGGCGGTGCGACGCATCCGCGACTTCGATCCGGAACGCGGCACCTTCGCCGCGTGGCTGAGCGGCATCGCCGGCAACGTGCTGCGAAACCAGTTGCGCCGGCAGCGCCGGCGGCGCGCACTGCCGCCACTGGCGCAAGAGCGAATCGCGGAGTCGGCGGCCACGGCGCTGGAGCGCCGCGAACAGGCCGAGCGGGTCGCGCTTGCTCTGGGCGATCTGCCACCTCGCTACGAGGCCGTGTTGCGGGCCAAGTACCTCGAACAGCGGACCATGGGCGACATCGCCTCTGCCTGGCAGGAGTCGTCGAAAGCCATCGAATCGCTGCTGACCCGCGCCCGCCAGGCATTCCGCGAAGCGTACCTGAGACTGGAGAAGACGCATGAGTGAGCACCACGACCCCGATCCCTGCGCGGAATTGCTGCGTCCGGGCCCGCTGCCGGAGCGCGTCCGGTTCCGCGAGGATCTCCTGCGACAGACGGTGCATGGCGTCCATCGGCGGCGCTGGGCAGGGCGCCTCGTCGTCGCCGGGGCGCTGGCCGCCTGCTACGCCGCGGGACTCGGCACCGCTTACCTCGGCACGGAAACGATCCCAACGCCACCGGTGAAAGTGACGGTACAGCCGGCCCCCCGCGAGCAAACGAGCGTGGAGGCGATGATCTCGCCGGAGGCGCTGGAGTGGCAGGCGCTGGACAGCGAGCAGCCGCAGCCCGACGCCTACCGCCGGGCCGGCGACCGCTACGTCACGGAGGAAGGCGATTACGGGTCGGCGCTGCGCTGTTATCGCAACTCTCTGGATACCGGCTCCGAGAGCGACCGAGCCATCGCCCCGACGGACAGTTGGCTGCTCATGGCATTGAAGACAGCACGACAAAAGGAGAAACAGTATGCGAATCCTGATGAATGACGCCACGCGGCGCGCCGGCCTCTTGCTGGCGGCAGCCCTGTTGGCAGGCGTGCCCGCAGCTCACGGACAGGACAAGAAAGAGGAGCCGAAGCACGGCTTACCGGTGATTCCGCTTGAAGTCAGTTTTGACGAGAGGAAAGTAGAGGGCAAGTCAACTCTGGAGGAGATGCTGGCCGAGGCGTTGAAGAATAATCCAGATATCCGCGTGGCGGAGGCCAAGCTGCATGAGGCGGACGCGGAGTTGAACCGTGCCCGGCTAACGACAATGCAGAAGGTAGTCACGTTTCATGCGGACTGGCAGGCGGCCAGGGCCAAGGTCGCCTTTGAAGAGAAGCGCCTGAAGCGGATGCGCGAACTCTCTGACAAGAAGGCCGTGGAGGTCCGCATTGTGGATGAGTCGGAAGCTTCACTGGCCGCGGCCAAGGTGGCGCTGGCCGCGGTCGAGGCGCAGATGCCGTCGCTAATCGGCAAGCCGCCGCATGCCGCGATCCAGCTCCATTTCGAGCAGCCCGCAATCTCGTCGTCGAGGCTGCAGGATGACCTCTCGGAGGAAAAACGCCGGAGGGTTGCATTGAGCGCCCTGATCGCGGCAGCACGGCGGCAGGACGCGCTCAGCCAGGGGGCACCGTCGTCGATCGCCTACAAGCTCCGTGTGGCGCTCGAAACGCCGCTCCGGGTGGATTTCCAGGAAACGCCCTTCGCCGACGTGGTGGAGTACCTCCAGGACAAATCCGGCATCGCCATCCGCAGCCAGATGAGCCGGTATAAGGAAGGCAATCCCAAGATCACGATACAGTTCAAGGAGCCGCTGCCGCTGCGGGCCGTGCTGCAAGCGATCGAGGATGAACTCCCGCCCGTTTCCGGAGTGGGCGAAATGCGTTTCGTGGTGCGCGAGTACGGCTTGCTCGTGGCCCCCACGAGCAGCCTCCCACGCGAGGCCATCCTGCTGGACTACCTGGGACACGTCGGGGCCACGACCCCCGCCGCGACGACCTCCGGGAAAAACCCACCGCCACGAGAGGTCGAGGGGACGGTCAAGACCATTGATGACAAGACGTCACTGGTGTCGGTTTCGGTCGGCAGCGATGATGGATTGCAGAGAGGCCACACACTCGAGGTATATCGGGTCAACCCGGCGAAATACGTGGGCACACTCCACATCGTGGAAGTTCGTGCCCGGGAAGCGGTCGGAAGAATGGTAAACAAACAGGCGTCGGTGCAGCCGGGTGACCGGGTGGTGAGCAAGATCGTGGGAAATTGATCTGCACCGCTTGCGGTTTGGCGATCCCGAACGCCAAGCCGCAAGCGGCATCCTTCGTCTAGCGCCGCGCCAGTGCTCCCGTATCGCGCCATACGGCGCTGGCTAACGCCTGCCGCACCTGTTCGCGGGCCATGGTGTCACCGGCCGGGAAGGTGCCGCTCCAGTAATAGATTCGCTCTCCCTGACGCACCGCCACCAGCTCGCTGTGATACTCCAGCTTGCCAACACGCCCGGCCGTCGTCAGCCGCGCCGCAGGCACTCCATTCACGTCAAGGTTCTCCAGGCCGCCGGCCCGCCGCCAGTTCTTCACCAGCCCGCGTCGAGCCAGACACATTGCCGGAGTCACGTTCGCGGGCGTTTCCACCACCGTCAGGCAGAGCCAGGCCGGATGTCCCGCCGTCAACCGTTTGTACTGCACCAGCATGCGCTCCGAGGGCGCAGTGGTTGGGGTCGCGTCCTCGTTACGGCTGCGCTCGCTCCACCCGGGTGGCGGCAAGAAATGGAAGCCAAGGTGTTCGTTCCGGTATGCTCCATCCCGCTGCGGTTGGCATCCTGCCAGCAATGCGAGACCCAGCACCAAACAAAGGAGCCAATGAGCCTTCATAGCGTATCACCCTGTGTAGCGCATCAGAAACTATTCGGATCGACCACTTCACCACCGCTGCGCGTCGAGAGCGCTTGCAAGACCGACAGCTGGATCGCTGTCCGCACGGGCCGCACCGAACCATCGGCAAAGAGAAACATCGCCGCCGCGCCATGTGGTGTGAAGAAATCGTCCGGATCGGAAGCGGGATCGCTGAGCGTGTGCGACCCTGTATGAGCTAGCGATTGCGTCGGCGCTTCCTCGACTCCGTGGCTCGTGGTCGGTGCTCCCGGCGTGACCCGTGTCGTGCCGAAACTGACGGCTCCGGCCCAGGCGGTCTGCGTGAAGTACGCCGGCCGTTCGCCGATGGCGAGCGTGTTGCTCGTGCCGTCGGTGATGTCGGCGATGCGGACCCGGCTGTTACGGAAGAAGAGGCCGTTGCCGCCGTCCGGGTCCTCGCTAATCTCCCCGCCGCCGCCGTAGTTGGCCGCGTAGCTGTTCGTGACCGCCTGGGTAATCGGCGAACCGGCGTCGCTGTAGATGGTGAAAAGACCTGTGCCGCGATCCGACGGGCAGGCATAGAGTTTCAGGTTCGTCAGGCGAGCGCTGGCGTTGGCGGGATGCTCGATTGGCAACGTGAAGGTGATCTGCCGGCCGAGGTTGTCCTGTTCGAGATAGGGCAGCAGGAGAGCCGCCCAGCCCCAACCCGGCGCCGTGTAGGTAGTATCAGGCTGCGACTGGCAGACGTATCCGGACGGAAAGGAGCCAAGACTGTCGTGGTAGTTGTGGAGGGCGAGCCCCATCTGCTTGAGATTGTTCTGACAGCTGGCGCGGCCGGCCGCTTCGCGCACTTTCTGAACAGCGGGGACGAGCAGGCCAAGAAGTATGCCCAGGATGGCGATGACGACAAGGAGTTCGATGAGCGTAAAGCCTGGCCGAGAACGAGATTGCGGCATGATGGCGTCTCCATGCGGCGTGCCCAGCGGGATGGCGGGAAGCGGGACCGCTTTTCAGTTGATATTGAGATTCAGTCCCAACAAAAAACCATCATACGGAGGATATGGTGAGGGTCAAGAGAAAAACGAGCCGCCAATGGCTTCTGATGAATTTCGGCTTTTCCAGGTTGCACTCTCGCCGACGCCTGTTACCATCCATAAAACATTCACGGTTGAAAGGTTTAAAAGTTCAAGGCAGGAGTAGTCTGCGGCGGAGGTGACGAGGACCGAGATGGCCATTACGAAGGACCGCAAGACGCAAATCATTGATCAGTATCGGCTCGAGCCCGTCGATACGGGCTCTCCCGAAGTTCAGGTTGCACTGCTCACGGCACGCATCACTGAACTGACCGAGCACCTGCGCGCTCACAAGAAAGACCACGCCAGTCGGCGCGGCCTCCTGATGATGGTGAGCAAGCGATCCAGCCTGTTGGGTTACCTGCGCAAAACAGACCGCAGCCGTTATCTGGCGCTCATTGGCCGGCTGGGTCTGCGCAAGTAGCGACGGGCCGCATGCCATCCGCAGCATCGGATTGACCATAGGCAGCCACGGAGGCCGGAAGCCTGTCGTGTCCGCCTTCCTGGACCTCACCCCCGCTCACACTTAACTCCCTGCCGGTACGTGCGAGGAACCTCCCGTGCAGGCATGTCGTGTTGAACGTCAGCTAGGCGATCAGATTCTGTGCATCGAAACCGGAAAGCTCGCCAAACAGGCGCATGGCGCCGTGACGGTGCGCTACGCGGACACGGTGACGCTCGTCACCGCCGTCGAGGGGGAAGCCGACGAGGGCCGTGGCTTCTTTCCCCTGGTCGTCGATTACCGCGAGAAGACTTACGCCGCGGGCAAATTCCCCGGCGGCTTCATCAAGCGTGAGGGCCGGCCCACCACCAAGGAAATCCTCACCGCCCGCCTCATCGACCGCCCCATCCGTCCCCTCTTCCCCAGCGGCTACTGCAATGAAGTCCAGGTCATGGGCGCCGTCCTCTCCGCCGACAAGGAGAACGACCCCGACGTCCTGACCATGATTGGCTCCAGTGCCGCGCTGCATCTGTCGCCGATCCCGTTCCTCAAGGTGACCGGCTCTATCCGCGTCGGCCGGATCGGCAACGAGTTCGTCATTCTGCCGAGCCACACCCAGATGGAAGAGAGCGATCTCGACCTGATCGTTTCCGGTACCCGCGACGCCGTCACGATGATCGAGGGCTTTGCCCGCGAGATGTCCGAAGAGAACATGCTGCAAGCGATCGTATTCGCCCATCAGCAGGTCGTAACCGTCATCAACATGATCGAGGAGTTGCGCGAGAAGGCGGGCCTGGGTGCGAAGGTCTACCCCCCGGCGGCAAAGCAGAACCCGCTCCACGCCGTCTTCAAGGAACGCTACTACAACGAGTTCCGCGATCTCAAGCAGACTTCCGGCAAGCACGAACGAGCGGCCAGGGTCCGCGAGTTGCGCGACCGCATCCATGCGGCGTTCTTTCCCGAGGAGGGTGCGGCCAAACCCGCCAATGTCCCCGCTTACACTCCCGCACAGGTCGGGGCCGCCTTCGAGGCGATGGAAGAGCGGATCGTCCGCGACCTGATTCTCGAAGGCAAGCGCATTGACGGCCGCAGTCCTAAGCAGCTGCGGCAAATCACTTGTGAAGTCGGCATCTTGCCGCGGACGCACGGCTCGGCCATCTTCCAGCGCGGCGAGACACAGGCCCTGGTGACGACCACGCTCGGCACCACCAGCGACGAGCAGCGCGTGGATGGCTTGGGCGAGGAAATTAGCAAGAAGTTCATGCTGGACTACAACTTCCCGCCCTTCAGCGTCGGCGAATGCAAGCCGATCCGCGGCCCGGGCCGGCGCGAGATTGGCCATGGCGCCCTGGCCGAGCGCAGCCTGAAGGCGGTCATTCCCACCCCGGACAAGTTCCCCTACACGGTCCGCGTGGTCAGCGACATCCTCGAATCAAACGGTTCAAGCAGCATGGCCAGCGTCTGCGGCGGCACCCTGTCGCTGATGGACGCCGGCGTGCCGATCACCGACCCGGTGGCCGGCATCTCGATCGGCTTGGTGAAAGAGCAGGACCGGTTCGTCCTGCTGACCGACATCATGGGCGACGAGGACCACTTCGGCGACATGGACTTCAAGGTCGCGGGCACCGGCCGCGGCGTCACCGGCATCCAGCTCGACCTGAAGATCGACGGCATCAATGAGGAGATCGTTCGGGCGACGCTGGAGCAAGCCCGCGACGCGCGGCGCGAAATCCTCAAGTCGATGCTGTCGACCCTGCGGCAGCCGCGCGGCACGATCAGCGATCACGCGCCACGGCTGATCCAGATCCACATCAATCCGGAGAAGATTGGCCTGCTCATCGGCCCAGGCGGTAAGACGATCAAGGGCATCCAGGAGGCTACCGGCGCCAAGCTCGACGTCGAGGACGACGGCACTGTTTACATCTCGCACATGGAGAAGGAAGGCGCCGAGGCGGCCCGGGCCAAGGTCGAGGCATTGACCGAGGAGGTGCGCGTCGGCAAGGTATACGAAGGCCGGGTCACGTCGATCAAGGATTTCGGCGCGTTCATCGAGATCCTGCCCGGCCGCGATGGCCTGTGTCACATCAGCGAACTGGACGACAAGTACGTCGGCAAGGTCGATGACGTGTGCAAGGTCGGCGACATGCTGCAGGTGAAGGTGATTGCGATCGACGATCACGACCGCGTCAAGCTGTCGCGCAAGGCGCTTCTGCGCGAGCAAAGCGGCAAACCCGGCGAGTCCGCGCCGCCGCCGCCACGGCGCCCACAGGGTGATAGCGGGGGCCGGCGTCCGCACGGTGACAGTGGTGGTCGGCGTCCGCACGGCGGCGAGGGCGAGGGCCGGCCGCCGAGCGAATCGTAACGTCTCGATACCGAGTAGTGGCGACGCGCAGCGGAGCGGGAATGTCATGCGCTCGGCTGCGCGTCGTGGCCGTACGGAAAGTTGTTCAGGATGCCCCGACGATGACGCGCGACTCGCAGCCATCCGTCTCGCCGTCCCCCAATTCCCGCGCTTACGCCGAGTTGGCCGAGGTGGCCGGCGGTTTCATCCACGAGATCAAGAACCACGTCAGCACGCTCGGTCTCAACCTGCAGCTATTAGCCGAGGACTTCGAGGAACCGGAGTCGCAGCGCGAACGCCGCGCCCTGGATCGCATCACGCGATTGCAGGCCGAGTGCCAGCGCCTGGTGGACGTCGCCAACGATTTCCTGCGATTCGCCCGGCTGAAGGACCTGGAGCGCACCCCCGCTCATCTGGATGAGATCCTCGAAGAGATGATCGATTTCTTCGAGCCGACCGCGCGGCAGGCCCACATCGAGATCAAGTGTTATGTGCCCGCCGACCTGCCCCTGGTGCCGCTCGATCGGGAGCTGTTCAAGCAGGCGCTCCTGAACCTATTCCTGAATGCTCAGCAGGCGATGCCGGAAGGTGGTTCGCTGACGATCCAGGCGGCCTTCGAGAAGGACGCGACGCCGCCCCAGGTGCGGTTGATACTGATCGACACCGGCAAGGGGATGACGCAGGAGGTGGCGGCCCGGGCATTTCGGCCGTTCTTCTCGACCAAGTCGGGCGGCACCGGGCTAGGCCTGGCGACGACGCGCAAGATCGTCGAGGCCCACGGCGGCAGCATCGAACTGGAGAGCGAGGCCGAACGGGGAACGAAGTTTACGGTTCGGCTACCGATAGGCTAACCAGCCCGTCGCGCCGGCAACGTATCGTTTCTTGCTCGGGCGGCGGCCTGGCGTTGCGAGTTGCAATCGGGAGAACGATCTCGTGGAACCGCTGGCCAATCTGAATGGCGAAATCCTGCCGTTGGCCGAGGTGAAAATACCGGCCCTGGATCGTGGTTTCCTCTTCGGCGATGCGATCTACGAAGTCCTGCGCGTTTACCACGGCCGGCCATGGTTGGAGGAGGACCACTTCCGTCGCCTGGCGCATAGCCTCGCCTCGATCCGTGTCGGCGGCGTCGACGTGGAGCGACTGCGGCGGCGCATGCACGAAACGATTGCGGCCGGCCCATTCGACGAGGCGCTCGTCTATATCCAGATCACGCGCGGCGCCGCACCCCTGCGGACCCACGCCCTGCCAGCCGGCGTCACGCCGCTGGAATTGCTCTACGTGCAGGAGTTCCACGATCCTTATACGGAAGGGCGACGCGATGGCGTCGCGGTCCTCTGCCAGCCGGACCTGCGCTGGGACCGCTGCGACATCAAATCGACGAACCTCCTGGCGAACGTACTGGCGCTGCAAGCGGCGAAGGAAGTGGGCTGCGTCGAGGCATTGCTCTACCTTCCCGACGGCACACTCACGGAAGGCTCGCACACCAGCTTCTTCGGGGTTCTACATGGCAGGGTGCTGACGGCGCCGAACAGCAACGCGATCCTGCCGGGGATCACCCGCAGCCTGGTGCTGCGCCTGGCGGCGCGGACCGGCATCCCGGTGCGCGAACACGTGCTGAAGCGGACCGATCTGAGCGAGGTGTCCGAGCTATTCCTGACCGGGACGACGTCGGAGGTGCTGCCGGTGGTGCGCGTGGATGAGCGACCCATCGCCGATGGGCGCCCGGGGCCGATCGCGCGGCGCTTGCAGGAAGCGTACAGCGAGACGGTGCGTGAGTTCGTTGGTTGACTGGCCCGAAGCGCCGGCAAGGAGTATCATGTAGTCCGCGCTGGCGCTGCGGGCCAGTGACCGACGCATGGGGAATCGCCAGGAATTCCTGCGCCGACGCGTTTCGAGGGTTCCCACCGCCGCCGTGTGAGACTACTCCAATGCCGCACCTGGAAGATCGGTTCCTGACGCGCCGCGAACTGCTCCGCCGGGGCGGCATGGGCTTCGGCATGCTCGGCCTGGCAAGCCTTCTGATGCCGCCTGCGCGTGGGGCCGAAACCGAGATCAACCCGCTCGCGCCGAAGCGGCCACAATTCGCGGCCAAGGCCAGGCGCGTGGTTCACCTGTTCATGAATGGCGGACCATCGCACGTCGATACCTTCGACCCGAAGCCGCTTCTCGACAAGTACCACGGCAAGCCGCTGCCGTCGGCCAATCTCCGCACCGAACGCAAGACGAGCGGCGCCCTGCGCTCGCCTTTCAATTTCCAGCGCTACGGCAAAAGCGGTATCGAGGTCAGCGAGTTATTCGGCCAGACCGCGGCGGCGCACATCGACGACATGGCGATCGTCCGCTCCGTCCACGCGGACGTACCGAATCACGAGCCGTCGCTGATGCTGATGAATTGCGGCGACGGCCGGTTGCCGCGACCGAGCATGGGCGCCTGGATCACCTACGGCCTCGGCTCCGAGAACCAGAACCTGCCCGGCTTCATCGCCATGTGTCCCGGTGGCTACCCGATCGTGGCGACGCAGAACTGGCGGGCCGCTTTCCTCCCTGGCGCCTACCAGGGCACCTACATCGACACACAGCACACCGACATTCAGAAACTGGTCGAGAATGTCCGCAATAACAATGAGACGCCTGTCGAGCAGCGCCGGCAGCTTGACCTGGTGCGCCGGCTGAACGAACGCCATCTGGAGCAACGGCAGCGCGACGCCCAGCTGGAATCACGCATCCAGTCATTCGAGCTGGCTTACCGCATGCAGGCCGAGGCGACTGACGTCTTCGACATCAACCGCGAACCGAAGTCACTGCGCGAAAAGTATGGCCCCGGCACCCAGGCGCGGCAGCTGCTCATCGCGCGCCGCCTGCTGGAGCGCGGCGTGCGTTTCGTTCAGGTGTGGAGCGGCGCTGGCCAACCGTGGGACAATCACGACAACATCGAGAGCAACCATCGCAAGCTGGCGAAGGACTGGGACCAACCGCTGGCCGCGTTCCTGACCGATCTGAAGCAGCGCGGCATGCTGGAGACGACGTTGGTGTTATGGGGCGGCGAGTTTGGCCGGACGCCGGTGGCGGAGCTGCCGCAGTTGAACGGCCGCGATCACAACCATTACGGCTTCTCGATGTGGCTTGCCGGCGGCGGCGTGCGCGGCGGCTGCGTCCATGGCGCGACCGACGAATTTGGGTTCGCCGCGGTCGAGAACAAGGTCCACGTCCACGACCTCCATGCGACCATGCTCCACCTGCTCGGCTTCGATCACGAGAAACTGACGTACCGCTACGCCGGTCGCGATTTCCGCCTGACCGACGTGCATGGCCGCGTCGTCAAGGAATTGTTAACGTGAGGGGCGATCGAGCACCGCCGGCACCGGCTCAATTTGCGGCGTGCTTCTTCGCCGGCCTTCTGCTTGAAGCTTCCAGCACCTGCTGGATTTCCTCAGCCGACATGCCGCGCTGAAGCATGTCCTGTTTCAGAGAAGCATCCAGCTCGGCCTGATGGTGCTTCTGCCAGTAATAGGCGAGGGTTGGCACCACGGACATAACGGTGACGCTGGCGAAAATGATGAACAGTGGATTGTGCAGCAGTTCGAGCATGACGAGTCTCCTTCGAGGAACGCGAGCCTGCCACCGGATACCAGAGGGAATGGTCCGACAACCTATTCGCTTGGCACGCGCGATTATTTGGAGAAAGCTGGGCGAATGACCGCGATGGACCGCTTGAGCAGCGAGCGTGCCTTTCACGACGAGCAGGCCCGAAAGCGCGCCGCGACGTTCTCTCGTCATCCCGACCGCTTGCACTTCGACGAAACGGTCTACCTCGATCATGAGACCTGGATCCGCCCTGCTTTTCGGCAGCTCGGCGACCTGTTCGGCCGGGACCTCCTCGATTTCGGTTGCGGTCACGGTATGATGGCCGTGGTGTTCGCCCACCATGGCGCGCGCGTTACCGCCTTCGATCTGTCGCTTGCGTACCTGCAAGAAGCCCGCGCCCGGGCTGTGGCCAATGGTGTCGCGATTGCCTTCGTCCAGGGCGATGGCGAACGGCTCCCCTTCGCTGACAGCAGTTTCGACGCGGTTTGGGGCAACGCCATCCTACATCATCTCGACATGACCACGGCGGCCCGTGAGTTGTTCCGCGTGCTGCGGCCTGGCGGGATCGCTGTCTTCTCCGAACCGTGGGGCGAAAATCCGTTGCTGCGTTGGGCCCGGCGGCGGCTGCCCTATCCGGGCAAGGAGCGCACGCCGGACGAACTGCCGCTGCGTCGCGCGCAGGTCGCCGAGTTGCGCGCGGTGTTTCCGCGTGTCACGATGCGTGGCTACCAGTTGCTGGCGATGGCGCGGCGCGTGCTGCGGCCCGGGCGGTTCGTCGTCGAGCTGACGCGCTGCGACAACTGGGTCCTGGAACAAGTGCCGCTGTTACAACGCTGGTGCCGGTACGTGGTGCTTACCCTGCACAAGGAGTCTTGCACGGCCGGCCACTTTACGACTCGGAACCTATAATGTCCGCGTCCTCGACGTGCCCTTTCAAGGACGTAGCACACATGGACCCAGCACCGTCATCCCCGGCACCCGTTCCAGCCGCACCACCGCCGGCCCAGCCATCGCTGCTGGCAGCTTGGCCGCACCCGGCGCAACTGGCGGCGGTTGCGCTTCTCGTCCTGGCGACGGTCCTGTTGACTTTTCACGCTTTCGGCTCCTGGCGCGGCGGCGCTCGACCAACCGAGGTGCAATCCGTCCCTGTCCCCGTTTACCACAGTATGGAAGCAACCGAAGCGCCGACCCGCGTCAGCAGGCCTGCCGAAACTCATCCGAAAGCCAGTGCGCCGGCGCCCTCTTCAAGGTCCACCAAGGCCGCCAAGCTGACCGGCACCATCAACCTCAATCGGGCGTCGGCCGAGGAGCTGCAGCAACTTCCCTGCATCGGGCCGAAGATGGCCCAGCGGATCATCGACGAGCGCCGCACGGAGCCGTTCAGGTCGGTGGACGACCTGCGGCGTGTCCCCGGCATCGGCCCCAAAACGCTGGAGCGCTTGCGGCCCCATGTCACTCTGAACGCGGGCCCGGCGCGGATGGTGTCGGCGGCACACGGGGAGGGGGCCAACTGACAGCCGGCGAGCCAGTGGCCAGCCGCCGCTCTGCCGCGCCCCGGATCACTCTTCTTATTTACTAAAGAACGGTACCAGTCCTCTCGATAGAGAGTAAAAGTCCCCACTTCACCAACGCGATGTAGGTCCCGCACCGCCTCGTCCAGTACGCCGAGGTGCCAATCGTGCAGTTTCCAGCTATCAGTGAACGGGTGAAGGGGGTCAGGCAGCTTTTCCAGGATGAGCGCTATCTGGAGCTGGCCCGGCAGCATCGCCAAGGTTACGCGGCGGCGCAACCGTTCCCGCACGCCGTCCTGGACAACTTTCTGCCGGTCGAAGCCTGCGAAAAACTACTCGAGGAGTTTCCCGACCCGGAGCAGGCCGACTGGCTGCGCATCGAGCGTCACCACAGCAAGAAGCTGGCGATTAGTGGGGACGGGCAATTCCGGGATTACGCGCGCGACCTGCTAAGGGAGTTTAACGGGGCAGCTTATCTGGAGTTCCTGGAAACACTGACCAGGATCATCGGCCTGATCCCCGACCCCTACTTTGAAGGGGGCGGCCTCCACCAGATCGAACAGGGGGGGTATCTGAAGGTCCATGCCGACTTCAACTGGCACAGGAAACTTAGCCTGGACCGCCGGATCAACGTCATCGTTTACCTGAACAAGGACTGGCGCGAGGAGTACAACGGCCACCTCGAGTTGTGGGACCGTTCCATGGCGCATTGCGTCCGCAAGGTTCTCCCCATTTACAACCGCTGTGTGGTCTTCAGCACGACCAGTTGGTCTTACCACGGCCACCCGGAGAAGCTGGCATGTCCCCCGGGATGGACGCGGAAATCACTGGCCCTTTATTACTACACCAACGGCAGGCCCGCCGAAGAGCAGGGTGAGAAACACGCCACGCTCTGGCAGGAGAGGCCGGCCGGAATGGGTTTCCGCGGGCTGGCCGGCAATGCCCTGCGGGCTGCGGCGACCGTGGCGGAAGTCCCTGCCCGACTTCTGCGGCGCCTGGGTAACCGGCTGGGGTGAGAAACGGACCGCGGTCGGGTGGCGCCAGGCAAGGGGGGTGGGCGATGTACGAATCCTTTCCTTTCCAGCAGGTCCGAAAAGCCCTGAAGAAGGTCTCAGCCCGGCTCCAAGCAGCCGAGCAGCAGCGCTGGTTCGTGCAGCGGGGACGAACGCTCGCGGAACGACAAACCCGGGCCGCTCTGGCCCGCGGATTCCGGCGCGTCGGCACGCGCGTCAAGTGCGCCCGCTGCCCGCTGGAGTTGCTGCTCATCGCCGACTTTCTCCTCATGTCCCCTCTGCGAGGACCCATGGTGGAGTGTGGCTGTTACAAGGGCGGATCCACCGCCAAGTTGAGCCTGGTGGCCCGCGCAACGGGGCGCCGGCTGCTCGTCTGTGACAGTTTCGCCGGCCTGCCGGCACCAGCCCGCGCGGACCAGGCGCTGGTGACGCTCCAGCATGTGCCCTATGCCGAGGGCATGTTCGCCGGGACACTCCCCGAGGTGCAGGAGAACGTCGCTGCCGTTGGCGCCCCGGAAGTGTGCGACTACCACAAGGGCTACTTCAACAACACCCTCCCGGGGCTCCCGGCTGCCGGGCTCAGTTGCGTCTTTCTGGAGGTCGATCTAATCTCCTCGGCCACCGACTGCCTCCTCACCCTCTGGCCCCGAGTGCTCGACGGGGGGCGGATTTATCTTCACGAGGCGCGCGACCTGAAGTTCATCCAAGGCGTCACGAGCCCACCTTGGTGGCAGGCGAATCTTGGACAGGTGCCGCCCCTGTTACTCGGGGCCGGTTACGGCTGCGGCGAGGGTGCCCCTCAGCTGGCTTACTTTGAGAAGCCGGCGCGCGCTGACAGCGAGGTCCCGCAAGCCCGGCCCGCATGATGCTGGTGGCAAGCGGTCGTTGCGCGAAGAGTGGCCGACATCTTTCCTTCCCGGAATCGCGCCCGGCGATGTCATTCCTGTGCTATTCTTCATTCAAGTCCAGTACCCTTCTCACCGGTAGCAAGGTGTGCGCCGGCACCGGTCCTGCGTCCAGGGATTGTCCCCCCACGGTCCCGACACCGCTAGATCCCACACACGAACCGTCTCCCCGGTAATAGTTTCATGAAACTCGCCGAGTTGGTCCCGCTAGGCAGGTTACAAGGCGAGGGGCGGCCCACGCTGAACGCTGGCGTGGAGCCGTACCCCGGCTATCGCCTAACCCGTTTCCTCGGTCGCGGCGGCTGCGGCGAGGTCTGGCAGGCGGAGACACCGCACGGCCAACGTGCCCTCAAACTCATGCAGTGTGGTCCCGGCCGGCCGGCCACCGAGGAGATGCGCTCTCTCCAACTCGTGCGCCAGGTGGACCATCCGAACCTGATCCGTATCGACCGCGTCTGGGCCTATGAGAACTTTCTCGTAGTGGCAATGGAACAGGCCGATACCTCGCTGGAAACGCTGTCCCTCGCTTTCCAATCGGAGTTCGGCACCGCCATTGTTCCTCGGCGCCTGTGCCGCTGTCTCGCCGAGGTGGCCGCCGCTCTCGACCACTGCAATCGCCACCAGCACATGCTCAACAGCCGACGGCTCGGTATCCAGCATTGCGACGTCAAGCCGAGCAACTTCCTTGTGTGCGACAGGAGCGTCAAGCTCTCCGACTTCGGACTGGCCTCCACGCTGGCCACGCCGCGTAAACTGCATCGACGGGCCGGGACGCTGGCATACGCCGCTCCCGAGGTATTTCAGGGTCAGCTCAGCGATCAGACGGATCAGTATGCGCTCGCCGTCAGCTACTGCTGGCTGCGCGGCGACCGGCTGCCGTTCAGCGATACGCCTCCCGACTTCCGGCCCGATTACGTCCGCCCCGCGCCTGACCTGACCATGCTTACCCCCGCGGAACGCCCGCTTATCGCCCGCGCGCTGTCAGCCGAACCGCAGGAACGCTGGCCCTCCTGCGGCGAACTGATCGCCGCGCTGGCCGCGGTCATGTACTGAAACTCTGCCGTCGCAACTCACCTATCGGGACTCCCGCAGCCGAGCCTACAATATCAGAATCAGATGCGCGTCTAGCCCCTATCCGTGGGGACAAGCTGCCAGCTTGTCTCTCTTCAACAAGGGACAAGCTCGCACTTGTCCAACGGATTCAGGACACCGCGCGATCCGAGCGGGAAAAGATGATGGCAGCGAAGTTCGATCTGGTCAGTAGTTTTCAACCGGGAGGCGATCAGCCGCAGGCGATCGAGAAGCTGGTAGCAGGCTTCCGCGAGGGAAAGCCCTGCCAGACGCTCCTCGGCGCCACGGGCACGGGCAAGACATTTACGGCGTCCTGTGTCATCGCTCAGCTCAACAAGCCCACGCTGATCCTCGCACATAACAAGACGCTGGCCGCCCAGCTCTACAAGGAGTTTCGCGGCTTCTTCCCGCGCAACGCCGTCCACTACTTCGTTAGCTACTACGACTATTACCAGCCCGAAGCCTACATCCCGCAGCGCGACATCTACATCGAAAAAGACGCACTAATCAACGAGAACCTCGACCGCCTCCGCCTTGCCACCACGAGCGCCCTCGTTAGCCGCGAGGACGTCATCATCGTCGCCAGCGTCTCTTGCATCTACGGCCTCGGTTCGCCGAGCGACTACAAGGCCATGATGGTCCGCGTCGTTAAGGGCGAGACCGTGGACCGCGACCAGCTGCTTCTGCGGCTCGTGGATATCCAGTATCAGCGCAACGACATCGCCTTCGAGCGCGGCAAGTTCCGGGTGCGCGGCGACGTCATCGAGGTCTGGCCGGCCTCCGAGGAATATGCCTTCCGCATCGAGCTGTTCGGCGACGAGGTCGATACGCTGGCGATCATCAATCCCACCACTGGTGAAACGCTGCGCGTGCTGGAAGACCTCTACGTCTACCCGGCGAAGCACTTCGTCACGCCCGACGAGCGCATCCGGCAGTCGGTCGAGGGCATCCGCGGGGAACTCGAGGAACGGCTGGCCGCGTTCAAGGAGCAAGGCAAACTCCTGGAGGCGCAGCGCCTGGCAGCGCGCACCCGTTTCGATATCGAGATGCTGCTTGAGACTGGCCATTGCAACGGCATCGAGAATTACTCGCGCTGGCTGAGCAATCGCAAGGCCGGCGAGCCGCCGTACACGCTCATCGACTTCTTCCCCGACGATTTCCTGATGATCATCGACGAGTCGCATGTGACGTTGCCGCAGGTGCGCGGCATGTTCGCCGGCGACCATAGCCGCAAGCTGACACTCGTCGAACACGGGTTCCGATTGCCTAGCGCACTCGACAATCGGCCCCTCCGTTTCGACGAATGGGAGAAGCGAGCGAAACATGTCCTGTTCATGTCCGCGACGCCGGCGTCCTACGAACTGGAGCGCTGCGGCGGCGAGGTGGTCGAGCAGGTGATCCGGCCGACTGGATTGGTCGATCCACTGCTGCACGTCAAGCCAGCGCGCGGCCAGGTGCCGGACCTGATGGAGGAGATCAAGAAACGGTCGGCGCGCGGTGAGCGCGTGCTGGTCACGACGCTGACGAAACGACTCGCCGAGGATTTGAGCAACTATTTCCGCGAGGCCGGCCTGCGTGGCAAGTGGCTCCACTCCGAGCTGGATGCCATTGAACGTATCCAGGTCCTGCGCGAGCTGCGCGAAGGAGCGTTCGACGTGCTGGTCGGTGTCAACCTGCTGCGTGAGGGGCTCGACCTACCGGAGGTTTCCCTGGTGGCGATCCTCGACGCGGACAAGCAAGGTTTCCTGCGCAGTGAGACGTCGCTGATCCAGACGATTGGCCGGGCGGCCCGCAACGTCAACGCCGAGGTGATCCTCTACGCCGACCGGGTGACCGAGGCGATGCAGCGCGCCATGGACGAGACCCGCCGGCGGCGCACGTTGCAGCAGGCGTACAACGAGGAGCACGGGATTACACCGGCGACGGTGAAATCGGCGATCAGCTCCGGCATCGAGGAGGAGATCAACGCCCATCGCTTCGCGCAGGAGGCGGCGGGCCAGAAGGCGGAAGATTACGTGACGGAGGAGTTCCTGCAGGAACTGCACAACGAGATGCTGGCAGCGGCGGCAAACCTGGAGTTCGAGCGCGCTGCCGAGCTGCGCGACCGCATCGCCAAACTGAAGGGGCAGCCGACCATGGTGCCGCAGGTGAAGAAACCGCGGCATCGGCGGCGAACCTCGAACGGTTGAAGGCGGCCTGGCGGCGCGTCCGTCAAGCCGCCAGCGGCTCGATCACATCTCGAAGGGCTTGCGATAGGTACGCCCGAGCAGCTTGTTCGCCTCGGGATCGTCGAGCAAGGTCTCCGCCTGGGCGTCAAAGCGCAGCGTCCGGCCCGTGCGCCAGGCGATATTGCCCAGGTGGCAAAGCCGCGTGCTCTTGTGTCCCTCCTCCACGTCCGCATTGGGCCGTTTTTGTGCCTTGAGGCAATCGAGGAAATTGCGCAGGTGCGGCTTCTCCATGGCACCGGCCTTGTCCGCTGCCTCCACGCCGTCGATGACGTGCCAGCCCTTGCTGTCGAAAACAAGCGTTCCCTTCTCGCCGTAGAGGATCACGCCGAACGGCTCACCCTCGCAGCCCGTCCGCGACCAGATGCGATGCTCCCACAGGACGCAGGTGCCGGCGAAGTCGAAGGTCGCCACCTGGGTGTCGGGCGTCTGCTGGTCGTCCTCATAGAAATACTTGCCGCCGCCGCATGTGACCCGGAGCGGCGCTTCCAGTCCGAGCACGTAGCGCGCCAGGTCGAGAGCGTGGATGCCGTTGTTGCCCAGTTCACCGGTGCCGTAGTCCCAGTTCCAGTGCCAGTTGTAGTGGAAGCGGTTCGCGTTGAACGGCCGCTCCGGCGCCGGTCCAAGCCAGAGGTTGTAATCGACCCCCGCCGGCACGGGACTGTCGGACTTGTGGCCGATCGTTGGGCGGTGACCGGCGATCCAGGTGCGCGCGAACGGAACCTTGCCGAGCTTGCCCGAGCGGACGAACTCGGCAGCACTGGTGGAGTGCGGCGCGCTGCGCCGCTGCGTGCCAACCTGGACGATGCGATCGTGCTTGCGGGCGGCCTCGACCATGCGCCGGCCCTCGATGAGATTGTGTGAGGCCGGCTTCTCGACGTAGACGTGCTTCCCGGCTTGACAGGCCCAGATCGTCGCCAGGGCATGCCAGTGGTCGGGCGCCGCGACGACGAGGGCGGTGACGTCCTTATCCTCCAGGACGCGGCGCACGTCCTTCTCGACCTTGGGCGCCGCCTGCTGCTTGGAGCTGACCGCCTTGAGCGCGGCCGGCACCACATTCTCATCGGGATCGCAAATGTAGGCGATCTCCACGTCGTCGAACGTGGTGAAGCCTTGCAGGAGCCCCCTGCCGCGGCCATGCACGCCCATGAAGGCAAGGCGGACCTTATCGTTTGGCTGCTCGGCGGCGCGCGCTGCCGACAGGGCGGACAGACCGCTCACCGCGGCGGCGGAGGCCTTCAGAAAATTACGACGATCGAGAGAGGCCATGGTTTCATCTCCAGGGAGCAGGGTGGTGGGCACGATGGACAGCATACTGCGCGGAGCAAGAGAAAGGGAACGAAAAAGTGAGGCTGAGCACATGGCTGTAGCCCGAGTTGCACGGCGAGACTTGTTCCCTGGCTGGTTTTTTGCACAATGGAACGGAAACAACGTACTCCGGCGACGAAGGCAGGCCCGACCATGACGACCAATCCACCTATTCGCATCGGCATCGTCACCGTTTCTGATCGCGCCAGCAAGGGCGTCTACCAGGACCTCGGCGGCCCCGCCATCCGCGCGTGCCTTGCGGAAATCCTGTCGTCCCCCTGGGAGGCAGTGACCCGACTCATCCCGGATGAGCAGGCAGTCATCGAAGCGACGCTCCGCGAGCTATGCGACGGCGAAAGCTGCTGCCTCGTGGTGACGACGGGTGGTACCGGGCCGGCGCGGCGTGACGTGACACCGGAAGCGACCGAAGCGGTCTGCGAAAAGCTGCTCGACGGCTTTGGCGAACAGATGCGGGCGGTGTCGCTCAAGGTGGTGCCGACAGCGATCCTGTCGCGGCAGATTGCCGGCATCCGTGGGCGGTCGCTGATCGTCAACCTGCCCGGCAAGCCGAGCGCCATCCGCGACTGCCTGCTGGCGGTGTTCCCGGCTATTCCCTACTGCATCGACCTGATCGAGGGGCCGTACTTGACCACGAACGAAGCCGTCGTGCAAGCGTTCCGGCCGAAGAAATGACAGATGTGTAGCGCAGCGCGGACTTCGCGGCTACGTAGTCCGCGGGCCATTCCCTCTTACTCGTAACGCAGCGCCTCGATGGGATTGAGCCGCGACGCCTTCCATGCGGGATAATAGCCGAAGACCACACCGACCGCCACGGAAACGAGCACTGACGCCACGATGGCCCACACCGACCACACGATCGGCCAGTGCAGGAAGTACCACACGAAGAACGACGCCAGCAGGCCGACCAGGATGCCGGCAACGCCGCCCATCAGGCACAGCATCACTGCCTCGACCAGGAACTGCCGCAGGATGTCGCGGGCGCGGGCGCCGACTGCCATGCGCAAACCGATCTCGCGCGTCCGCTCCGTCACCGACACCATCATGATGTTCATGATGCCGACGCCGCCGACCACCAGCGAGATGAGCGCCACGCTGAACAGCAGCACCGCGTTCATCCGTGTCGTCCTGGCCAGGGCCCGGCTCGCCTCCGTCATGTCGCGGATGTTGAAATCGTCCGGCTGCTCCGCCTGAATGTGGTGCCGTTCATGCAGCACCCCCGTGATCTGCCGGATCGCCTCCGGGATTGCCTCTGTCGATTCCGCTCGCACCATCAGCCGATCGACGTTGGCGAAATGCACCGGCTGCGGCGTATCGACCAGCTGCGCCGGCGATGGCACCGGGTAGAGGGTGGCCTGCACGGTGGCTTGCGTGTTGGGATAAAGCTGGCTCAGCGAGTTGATGCGCTGCGTCGTGTCCGTGCTCGCCAGGCTGCTCTGGCTCACCGTCGTCAGCGAACTATTCGTCACGCGATACTTGATCGTCGTCCATGGGGCCAGCAGGATGTCGTCTTCGTCGTAGCCCATCATGTTCGCGCCCTTGCGGCCAAGGACGCCGACGACGCGGAACGGCACGTTCTGCACGCGGACTTCCCTGCCGATGGGCGATTCGCTGCCGAACAACTTCTCCACGACGGTTTGGCCAAGCAGACAGACCTTGCTGCTGTTGCGCACGTCGGCCTCGCTGAAGGCATTGCCCTCGGCCAGGTCCGTCCAGTCGCGGACGTCGAGGAAGGCGGGACTGGAGCCGTAAATGTACAGCGGGCTCCAGTTCAGGTTGCCGTAAACGACCTGGGCCCGGGCGCGGACCACGGGCGCGACGCTGTGGATGGCAGGGCACTCCTGGGCGATGATTTCGGCGTCCTCGGAGGTCAGCGACATGACGCTGCCATAGCCGAGGCTAACGCCGCTGCTCGACACCGCGCCCGGCTGGACCATGAGGTTGTTGGCGCCGATGCGGGTAATGATACTTTTCACCTCGGAAGTCGAGCCGAGACCGATGTTCATCATCGTCGTCACGCCAGCCACCGCGATGATAATGCCCAGGGCGGTCAGCGACGTGCGCAGGACGTTCCGGCTCAGCGCTCGCAGGGCCATGCGAAAAGTGCGATAGAGGTACCACATTGGCGGGGGTCTCGTTTTCACCGCTTGCGGGTTACTTGCGCCTGTTGTCGTGCAGTTTCGGCAGGAACGGATTCGTCGTGCCGCCGCCCTCCTCCGAATGCTCCTCGCCGATGACCACGGATGCGCTCTCGTCCAGACCGTCGCTGAGCACCTCGGTCATTGAACCGTCGCTCAGACCGAGTTTCACCTTCACCGGCGCGACGTAGCCGTTCTTCTCCACCCAGGCGGTGCCGTGATCGCGCTGGCCCTTCTCCTTCTTTTCCTGACCATTCCCGCTGGCGTGGCGCGTCTTCTTCGATTCGAGATACGCCTCGCGCTCGGACGGCAGCACCTGTTCCGGCTGCGGCTTCCAGCGCAGCGCGGCGTTCGGCACCAGTAGGATGCTATCGTGGCGGCCGACCTCGAATAGCAGGTTCGTCGTCAGGTACGGTAGCAATTTCCGCTGCGAATTGTCGGTATTGACGACGACCGTGTAGATGACCACGTTCTGCGTCATGCTGGCGTTGAGCCGAATCTGCGCCACCTCGCCCTGGAATGTCTCGTTGGGGTAAGCGTCCACGGTGAAGCGCACCGGCTGGCCGGGATGGATGTTGCCGATGTCGGCCTCGTTCACCGACGCCCAAACCTGCATGCGGCTCAGGTCCTTGGCGATGAGAAACAGGCTCGGCGCATTGAGGCCGGCGACAACGGTCTGACCGACGTTGACCCGGCGATCGACGATGACGCCCTTCACCGGCGAACGGATGGTCGTGTAGCTGAGGTTCGCCAGCGCCTCGTCGAGGGTCCCCTGATTGCGTTCCTTTGTCGCCAGGGCCTTCTCTTTCGCGGCCCTGGCCTGCGCGATGGCTGCCTCGGCGACGGCCACGTTGGCCCGGGCCGTCTCATAGGTCGCCCGCATCGTGTCGTAATCGGTTGCGGACACGGCACGGGACGGCCCCAGCTTCTCGGCGCGCTCCCAGTCGCGCTCGGCCTGGCGGTGCTTTGCCTGCATCTGTTGCAGGTCGGCCTCGGCACGGCGCTGGTCGGCCTGGGCCTGCTCGATCTGGGACTGCGCCTCCTTCACCGCCGCCCGCGCCTGGTCCACGCGCGCCTTGAAGAGTACGTCGTCGAGTTGGGCCAGGACGGTGTCCTTCGCCACCTCGGAGCAGTAGTCGATCGCCTTGGCGCTGTTGTGCGGATCCTGGCCCAGGTTCTTGATCTGGCCGGCCACCTGGGTGCCGACGTCCACCACTTCTTCCGGTTCGATCGTCCCACTGGCGCTGATGGTCGCCACCAGGGCGCCGCGTTCCACATTTGCGGTGCGGAAGCTAAACGTCTGGCCGCTCTGGCTGTGCCAGTACCACAGCCCGCTGCTGCCCAGCGCCAGCACGCTCACGCTCAGCACCATCGCAAAAGACTTCATAAACACCTCGTCCGCCGCTGAAAAATAACACTATGAAGACAATTTTAGAATCTTTATCGCGCGTGCGCGCAACCGCAGCTGCATTGCGCGTTCCGCCTGCAGCGGGAGCGGCATGGCGCCCTCCTGCGTGGGAATCGTGGTCATGGCAGGCAGTTTCCGCTTCTCGGGGGCGATGGTTGGAGCACTGGCAGGTACACCGAAGTCCGGCCCTGTTCGACAGGGCCAGCCACGGGACAACCGGGCAGGATCGCTGGCGGGTTAGTTTGCGCCCTAAATCTAATCTTTGGGCGATTATACGCTGCGCCCGCAGGTCGAGCAAGCAAAAACCGCGATCGGCAAAAAGTGGCCAGCAGCGCGGCGTCACTCCCCGGTGTAGTTCCTCTCCCGTCGAGCCAACGTGGCATCGCTCGCCAGCCGGAGACCTTACGTGTGGACTGTAGCGGCTGCCCCATTTCTCACAATTGCCCAGATTAACATTTTTGGCTTGCGTTTGCCCGAACCGCTGCTTACTCTCAGATGACCGCTTTTGCTCGTTATGCTGCGTGGTTCCTGCCGTGCCCAGACGGCGACCTCCCAGCGACGGGTCCTGACCGCATGGCGGTGCCCGACCGATGCTGGGCCCTGTGGGTATCCCCGGATTAGCGGGGTTGTTGACATACGGTTGTCCTTGTTTTCCCGTGCCGGCTTGCGGATGCCCGCGGCTTCTTTCCCTGGAGGTATTGCCCCGTGGCCGTTTCACTCCTGGACCTCTGGCTGCGACCTGTTTCGTCCTCGATCTCATCGCGCAAGTCAAAGCACCGTTTTCCCCGCGAATCGCGGCGCTTCTATCGCCCCCTGCTGGAGCAGCTGGAAGACCGCACTCCTCCCGGCGATTTAATGGGGGGAGCGTCTTCGTCGTGGCTGAAGCCCGTGCCGAAGGATAGCAAATCTCTATTCGGCGACGTGCTGGCTGCGCAGCTGCCTGGATCGACGCCGTCCTCAAAGTCGCTTGTCGTGGTGACTGCGTCAAATAACGTCGGGACCAGGGTGGATTCGACTCCTCCGGGTGGTTCGCCGAGTAACGGTCCAGGTGGGACCACTAGCGCCCAACCACCACAGGGCACACCTGCCCTGACCGGCAGCCACATGACGGTCAGCACGAGTGCGACGCAACCCGGTGCCAGCAGCTTCGATGCGATGCTGGCGGCGGCCACGCTGCCGACGAGCTTCTTCATCCCCAGCCTCGGCAAGCCGCACGGCAATCACGACAACCTCTTCCCTCCCGCAGGACATCACGGGACCAGGCCGACCCACCCGCCGAGGGGCGGACACCACGGCCGCAAGGGGCCGAAGCATCACCCCGGCAAAACGCCGCCGGCGCTCGGCCAAAGCAGCCTGCCCGCACCGCAGGTCGTAGCGGCCAGCGCCACGGGTAACGCCTCGAACAGCCCCGCGAGCAACTCCTCAAACGGCGTTTCGCTCCCGGCCACGGTCCCGACTCCAGCCAACGGCAACGGGGCGAGCAGCGCGGGTCTCAACAAGATCTGGCAGGTGCCCGGCGACGATAGCCTGTTGCCCGGCGATAGGGGATTCGGCGCTCCGGGCATCGCTGGTTCCCACTGGTTGTTCGGACCGATCGCCGCACTGGGCTTGCCCCAACAGTCCATCGGCTCAAACAGCCTGGCGGAGACCTGGCAGGGGACATCGCCAGGGCCGCTCTTCCCCCTGACCCCTGAAGAGAAGCAATTGTTCGTCTGGGATGCGCAGGGCCGAGTCCTCGTCAACGTCCGCAGTCAGTCGAACGGCGGCCTCGACCAGATGAAGCAGGATCTAATCGGTCAGGTCCACATGGTCGTCACCGGCACCACGCCAGCACAGAACATGGTCACCGGCTTCGTGGMGCCGCAGGACGTTATGAGCATCCTCAATGTGACCGGCTATGCAGCGGCCACGCCGACCTGGGCGCCGATTCATCGCTACAGCGGTCTCGCCTCCCAGGGCGTCGGCGTCATCCAGGCGGACACCTATCGCGGCACGAACGGCGTCGACGGCACCGGTGTGACTGTCGGCGTCATCTCCGACTCCGTCAACCAGATCAATTCCCACTGGAACGGCATAACCGCCGTGGGGCTGGCCGAGTCGCAAGCCCTCGGTGCTCTGCCCACGACCGGTATTCAGGTGCTTCAGGACGGCAACGCCAGCAACACCGACGAAGGCCGCGCCATTCTGGAAGTGGTTCATGCCGTGGCGCCAGGAGCCGGCCTGGCTTTCACGACCTCGGACTACGGCCCGCAGGCCATGGCCCAGGGCATCCAAAACCTGGTCGCGCAGACGCACGCCAGCGTCATCGTCGACGACACCGCGTTCCCCAACGAGCCGTTCTGGAACGACGGCGTCATCGGGCGGGCAGTCAACCAGGTCTCCACGAGCGACAACGTTGTCTATGTCACGGCTGCCGGGAACGAGGCCAATCATGGCTGGCAGGATACCTGGCGCCCGGTGACGACCTCGGTCGGCAGTCTGCCAAATCAGACCTTCCAGAACTTTGACACGTCCGGCCAGGGCACGAACATTCTGCAACACTTCTCCTTGCAGCAGGGGCAATCGCTCAACCTGGTCCTGCAATGGGACAGCGCCTTCCTCGAGGGCGGCGCCCCACAGCGCCGTTTCCAGGTGCCCAACAACCTGAACGTCGTCGTCACCTCCGCGGACGGCGCGCAGATCTACGCGACCTACGACGACGTCAACCAGAACACTGGCGAGGCGCTGCAGCGCGTCTTCTTCACGAACAACGGCACGTATGGTCGTAGCGACTTCGCCCTGGCAATTTCGCTGGCGAGCGGAGCGGCGCCGACCAATCTTAAGTGGATCCGCTTCGACAACAATGCACCGGCTCAGTATCAAGGGGCATCGACCATCTTCGGCCATGCCGGCGACCTCAACGCCCTCACCGTGGCCGCCGTGCCGTATGGCAATCCGCAAAATCCGGAACCCTTCACGTCTCAGGGGCCGGTGACTCAGCTGTTCAACGGCCTCGGCAAGCGCCTGCCCAAGCCGTTCGTCTCGCAGAACAAACCGGACCTGGCGGCGCCCGATAACATAGACACCTCGAGTTTCCCGCCACGCGACCCGAGCCAGCCGCTGACCCAGCTTGGTCAACCGCCGTTCAGCGGCACCTCAGCGGCCGCGGCTCATGCTGCCGGAGCCGCCGCTCTGCTTCGCCAGCAAGACCCTCGGGACCCGGCGCTCGACATTCGCGGCCGAATGCAACAGGGTACGCAGAACGTGGGTCGGCCAGGACGCAACGGCCAGACCGGCTTCGGATTGCTCCACCTGGAGAGAATCGCTGGGGTGACCGCTACTGGCCAGGTCGTCGATGTTACCCAGGCGCCGGGCAGCCAGACGGAAGTCGCTATCAGCGTCAATCCGACCAATCCCCAGAACCTGTTCCTGCAAGCCAACGATCTGAGCATTACCCACGGTTCGCTGGGCAGCCCCGCGATCTTCATCGCCCGCAGCGTGGACGGCGGCCAAACCTGGATCGACAAGAGACGCATCGGCACGGGTGCTGCCGGTGACGCATTCCTGGAAACAGCTGGCGATCCGAGCGTGTCCTTCGACAAGTACGGCAACCTCTTCATGACGTACATCGACGAGAACAACGGCCCCGCCGGCGCCGTCGACGTCTATCTCAGTACCGATGGGGGCGCCACGTTCCGTCTGCAGGCCACGATCCCGGGGAGCAGTCCCGCAGCGGGCATCGATCAGCCGACGGTCGTCACCGGGCCGAACGTGGACGGCACCCATGGCAGCGTCTGGATCAATTTCAACGACGCCAACAATAACCTGGAAACAGCAGTCGGTGCCCCGGTCAACGGACTCGGGCAGGTAGGCGCCTTCAGTTCATTGTTCACCGTCCCCAACGCCACGAGCGGTAACTTCGGCGATATTGCCATCGGGCCGCAGGGCCAGGTGATGGTTGCCTGGCAGCACTCCAACTCCCGCAAGGGTCCCGATGACATCGAGATCGCCACCAAGACCGATGGGTTCGGCAATGGCTCGTTCTCGACCCCGACCGTGGTGACCAACGTGAACATCGGTGGCTTCGCTCCGATTCTGGCGCAACCCAACCGGAGCATTGACAGCGAAGTCGGCCTCGCCTGGGACCGCTCACGCAGCCCGCATAACGGCCGCATCTACCTCATGTACACAGACGCGCCCAGCGTGGCCCAGAACGATCAGGAGACGAACGTCTTCGTCCGTTTCTCGGACAATGGCGGGGCAACGTGGAGCAATCCAGCGCGGGTCAACGACAATACCAATACGGCCCAGAACTTCCTGCCGAAGATCGCCCTCGACCAGACGACGGGCGAAATTGCCGTCAGCTTCTACAGCACCCGCAACGACACGGGCCAGGGCGCTCCGAACGACCGGAACGGCGTCCCCAACAACGATCCGGAGTTCTTTGGCTCCTTCAGCTTCGACGGCGAGTGCTTCCAGAAGAACATCCAGATCACCACCCAGGCGTCCACCGCGCTCCCCGATGTGAATCAGCAGTTCGACTTCGGCGACTATACGGGAGCGGCCTTTGAGGCCGGCGTCTTCCATCCCGCCTGGTCCGACAACAGCGGCTCGCTGGGCGTGAGCAATCCCGATGGACAAATGGAGATCGCAACGGTCTCATTGCAAGCGCCTTCGTTCAACACGCAGGACGCCTTCGAGCCGGACGAGACGTCCGACCGGGCGCACAACTTCGGCACCCTGCCCTCTGCCGCCAGCCAGTCGCTGCAGAATCTGACGATTGCGCAGCACGCCAGCGGCTTGCCCGATTACGACTGGTTCCGCTGGACAATGGGGGCCGCCGGGACATTCACGGCAAACTTCAACATCACGTCGGCCAACGGTCCGCTGGAAATGCACCTGTTCACGCTCGACGCCAACAACACGCTCATCGAACTGGGCACGATCTCCTCGGCGGGCGGGGATACATGCAGTTTCAGCGCGCCACTGTCCGCGCAAGTTCGGGCAGGCCAGCCGATCCTCGTCGAGGTGAAGGGCGCTAATACATCACTCGGCTTCCACTCAGAAGGGGACTACAATCTGACCGTGAATTTGCAGTGAGAAGGGATATTTGAGCGGGCCGCAGCGCCGGCAGCCCGCAGCGCCAGCAAGGGACGCATGCATCTCTTGCTGGCGCTGCGGGCTGCTAGCGCGACAGGCGTTGGCGCGGCGTGCGCGTGAAGTAGCTCAGAATAACAGCTGTAGCTCGACGAGCGGGCCACCGTAGAAGACATTGCCCATCTTGATACGCTGACTCGCCTGATGAGCGAGGTCGAAGTTGACCTGCTCGACGGCGTCAGCCACGTTCGCCAGCAGGAGCAGGTTGTAGCCGGCGCGGAGGCGAGCGCGCTCGAGCAGCCAGAAGTCAAGGTAGAAACCCGTCTCGTAAATGTGGCTGAAGAACGTTTCGTGCCGCCGCGCCGCCCGGCCAAGGAGACCGTCGCCGCGCGTCAGGATGTTTTCCTGCTCCAGGAAGTTGGCGCCCCAGGCTCCCTTGCCCATCCAGGAGAAGCTGACCCACGAGAACATCGGCACGTGCCACTCGAAGCCGAGCTGGCCGGCGACGATGTGGTTGTGCGACCGGCTCTGATAGGTGGCCTGGCGAGTCGGGTCGGGATTGCCGTTGATGTCGCGGATGGTGATGCCGTCGTCGTCGGTGAAGACCGATAGCCGCTCGTTCATGTCGGTGTAGCGGACGCCGAGGATGCCCTCGGCGGTGGTAATGCCCTGGTTCCACCAGCGATAGTTGAACTCCGCATTGCCGAGCGCCTCGTGCAGCGTGGTCTTCATGCGGTCGGCTTGCAGCCAGAGGCCGTTATCGCCCTCGAAGCCGAGCGGCGGATGGGTGAAGAACGCGTCGATCCGGCCCGGCCGGATGACGTCCACCGCGGAAGAGTGGTCGAAGACGTACGAGCCGGTGAACTCGAGGGCGTTGCCGCCCCAGAGGTAGCCGATGGTGCCGCCGACGCCGCCACCCATTTCCGGGTTGATGTCGTTGGCGTCCTCGACCAGGCGGGTGAAGCGCGCCGCCAGCGGCACGGCCCCCGTATCCAGGTTGGTTGGGTTGTTGTGGTCGATGACGGCGAGCGGAAAATGTCCCGTGCGCTGCCGCTGCAGACCGAGAACGCCGAGGTGGAAGTAGGTGCCGGTCTCTTCGTCGGGCGGGTTATCGGTGAAGGCCCCCGGAATGCTGGCGGGCAGCACCAGATCGCTGCCCGGGCCAGGCGGCACCGCCTTGGGATGGAGCGGCCCCGGGGCACCCCCCGCGGGCGCTGCAGTCATCGCGGGCGCAAGAGGTATCGGTTCGGGGACAGGTGCCTGGCCCCATGCCGGGGCCATTGCGCCCAGCCATCCTGCCAAAAGCGCCAGACCCATCCACCGTGTCTTCATATTGGCCTCTCCCACCCTCGCCTTGCGCGGCGCAGCCGCAGCTTGCTCGTCACATGGCATCCACTGGAGAAGGAATCGGCCAGCACAACCCGCAAGCTTGAACTTTTCGGCAGAAGCGGCAGAAACGGCAAAGGCGCAGGCTTCGCCTCCGTGTAACTGCGACGCGCAGCCCGCGCTACGCTGCGTATGGCGGCTGCACAAGCGGCTTACTTGATCAGACGGGCATCAGCCCAATCGACGTGGTCCTGAACGTCTCCACCCGCGCCGAAATCCACAACCAGGGTCAGTTCGCGTGCCCCTTGGACGCCGACATGCAGCGGCACCAGGCCATTGGCGGCGGTCAGTTCCTTGTCCCAGCCCAGATCCCGCGGCTTACCATCCACCAGAACCTGGATACGCACGGTCCCCTGCCGCCCCGTTTGGTTGTCGAGCCCGACCAGGGCCTCGAACCGGCGATACGCTCCACCCAGGTTGTAGGTGACACGGCAGGCGCTGTGCAGGCCCAGGCCCTTGTCGTGGACGCCGCCGCCGACGTGCAGGTCGCGTCCCGCCACGCTGCCGTCGTTGACGAGGGGCCAGGTCACGTCGAGGTAAGGGGTATGTTCGAAGCGGCGCGGTTTCAGGTCCGAGAGATACACCGCTGGCCCCTGAAAGAGGTACAGTGCGACGACCTGCGTCACCGGGATGCGCACCGGAGCGTCGAAGAGGGTCTTGCCGGTGAGTGTGACGCCATCAACGCAGGCGGCGGAGGCCAGCGAGAGACGGGCGCCGTCTGCCAGCACCAGCCGGCCATACGGGCCATGCAGCCGCAGGGAATTGGCCAGTTCCGTGCTCAGGGCGATGGCCGCGACCTGGGCCCGCGCGACGGACACCGGCTGCTTGTCCACGTCGATCTCGACGTTCTGCTCGTTCATGGCGGAGAGGATGCCTTCGAGATGGTCGCCGTTAAGGAGCAGGACCAGGTCGCGCGGCCGCTGGCCGAAGGCAAGTTGGCGGCGGAGCAGGGCCGGGTCGTCGGCCTCGTTAGGTGCGTTTAGCCAGAGGACCGACAGCGCCGACAGCGGCAGCGCAACCTTCTTCTCGGCGCCCAGTGTCGCGGGGAGGCGGACGAAGAGACGTTCGCCGGCAAGTTCGAGGACGTGACCCGGAACGCGATCGCCGTTGAAGAAGAGGAGTTGTTCGTCGGCCGGGTAGTCGGGAAGAGATCGGCCGCGCTGGAGGAGGGCCACCAGGTTGCCGCCGTCCACAGGTTCGGCTCCGGTGAGGCGGACCGACCAATTCTCGCCCAGATGCTGGAGCGGGCCGGTAGTCGTGGCGCCGCTGGCGGTCTGGAGAGTGAAGGTGGGCACGGCGGATTCGTCGGCCCACACAAACCACAGAGGCGCAGTGACACAGAGAAAACACAGAGACCCGAGCAACCACGTGGCCCCGGCTCTGTGCTTCTTCTCGTTTCCAGGCGAAGCCTGGAAACGAGAAGAAGACACGCTCCGCTGTGTGTCGCGGCTAAACAAGAGGCGGCTCATTTTTGCAAGATGGGCAGGTAGTTGTTCGGAATCTGCAGGATGATGCAGGCCATGGCGGTGCCGTAGTGGGTACAGATGAGATCGGTCCAGGAGCCGTTCGGCTGCTGCCGGCCGACGAGTTCATCCCGGATGGCAGGGAACCATTCCTGCCAGAACTTACCGCCGGCGTTCCACATCGCCTGGGCGGCGTAGTAGTGACCGTAGAAATAGTGCATGTCGTGGCGCGGCCATTGTCCCGGCGGCTTGTGGTGCATGAGGTAATCGAGGCCCTTCTTGACGTCGTCGTCGTCATAGATGCCAGCGCTGTAGAGAGCGCAGACGCCCGCGGCGGTGCGGGCAAATGCCTGGCTGTCGTTGCCGCCGCCCTCGGCCATGTAGCGGAACCAGCCGCCGAGGCGATCCTGACACAGCCGGACGTACTTGACGCACTTGTCCACCTTGGACTTTGGCACGGCGATGCCGGCGTTGCGCGCGGCGCGGAGGGCCATGATCTGGCAAATAGTCACCGAAATGTCCGCATCACGGCTCTTGGGGAAGTAGCGCCAGCCGCCGGCGGCGTTCTGGCCGTCGAGGATCAGCTGGACTGCGCGTTTGAGGGCGGCACGCACGTCCTCGCGCAGGCGGGGGTCGGGCACCATGCCGCAGACCTCGGCGAGGAAGAGGGTGCCAAAACCATGGCCGTACATGGGGCCGTGGGGCGTGCCCTGCGGATTGTGCAGGAAGCCGGGATTGACAGGTCCCTTGTCCTCGTAGCTGAGCACGCAACGGAGGGCGTCGGTGACGACGCGGCCATAGGCGCCCCGGCCCGGCTGATGACCGCCGGCCATCAAGGCAAGACCCGCGAGGCTGGTGACGGCGACGTTGCCGCGGTAGGCGTTGGTGCCGAAGCCGCCGTTGGGCAGTTGCTGATTGCTGAGGTAGCGCAGACCACGTTCGATGGTCTGCTCGGCTTCGGGTGTAATCATGCCCTTGGAGGCGCTGCCGTCGGGCAGCGCCTCGCGAGTTTCATTGGGCAGAGCCAGCGCGGTGCCGGTGGTGCCCAGCAGTGCCAATCCCTGCATCAGAAAGTGGCGACGCGTCCACATTGCACGAACTCCTTCGAGTTTTGAGTTATCAGCATGTCGTCTGCTGGCCCGCTTTCACAATGGTTGTGAAGATGCGGATTGACTCCTCGTCGGCCGCGAGGGGACTGTTCGAGAATCGCGCAACGGACGCAACCCATAATGTGCTTCGCGTGCTTCCCAGGAGGCAATCCGCCTCTTCACAACAAAACCCCGGCGACTGATGTCGGGAAATGCCGCCTCCATGTTCGCCCCGACACTCGTACCAGAACGAAGCCATTGCCTGGCAAGAGCGCATTCCCTGCGATAACTCAAAACTCACTCCTTCCGCCGTCCCTTCTCCGCAATGGTCGCGTAGTATTGCTTGAGCACGTCTTTGTACTTGGCCATGAACTCCTCGCGCGAGTACGCATCCATCTCGGCCCGCAGCGACTCGGGCAAGTGGCCCCACACGTCCTTGTAGACTTCCGCGAGCTTGTTCATCTCCTCGTTACTCTTACCACCGCCGCCGCCCTGGTTGCCCTGGCCGTTCTTGCCCATGTTCTGCTGATTGCCTTGCTGCGATTGCTCCTGGCCGGAACCCTGACCGCGCGCCATCTGCCTTCGGCCGCGGCGATTGCCGCGTACTTGTTGCTGGCGACCGCCTTTCTTGCCCATGCCGCCGGCCTGCTGCTGTTGCTGCTGTTTCTGCCCCTGCTGTCCCTTCTGCCCCTGCTGGTCCTGGTTCTGCGGCTGGTCTTGGTTCTGGCTCTGGTCCTGCTGCGAGCGCTTGTTCTGTTCGATCAGTGAGTCCAGGTCCTTGAGGATGTCGCGCTGCAGCTGCTGGGTGCGATCGTCCACCTCTTTGTTGGCCAGACGTTCCTCCGCGGTGCGAGAGTTCTTCAGGACGCGGTTGAGCACCTCCTGCTCGTCTATTTCCGGCTCGTCGGGCATGTCCGGCGGCGGATCGTCGTCCTTCTTCAACCGGGGCTCTGGCTTCTTTTCTTCCGCCGGCGGTGGCTTGGCCTCGTCCTTCTCCGCCGGCTTCGCGGGGTCCTCCGCCTGAACGGCGGGCTTCTTCTTCTTTTGCAGACGTAGCGGCGGCGGGTCCTGGTCAGAGGCCGGCTTGTCTTGAGCCACGAGGCCGGCGACCGCGAGGGTCAGTACGAGCAGGCCGGTAAGGATACGGCGAATCACGGCTTGCCTCCTTCGGGCTCATCGGCCCGGGTCATTTCCTCAAGCAGGTCGGCGACCTCTTCTTGATCACGCCGCAGCGTTTGCAGATCGCTCTTCTCCTTGTCCGTCAATTCCTTCGCGTTCGGATGCTGCCGGCCGAACTCCTCGGTGCGTTTGCTGACTTCCTGCTGCAGCGACCGCAGCAGTTTCAACTGAGCCAGCGCCGGAATGCCATCCCCGCTGCCGCCTCCACCGCGTCCAGCGCCGCCGCCTCCACCACCGCCGGCACCCTGCGGCACGCCAGGCTCCGGTTTGATGGCGTCCAGCAGCTGGTCGATGCGGCGCACGGCCTCTTGCTGCAATTTCGCCGTCTCCTCCTGGCCATCGGTCTCCTGCGGGGCCTTGCTCACCTCCTGATAGCGTTCCGCCAGTTGCTTGCCCGCGTCGTCCATGGCGCGGGCCGATTTGCGCAGGATGCGGCCGAACACACGCGCGTCGGACAGCTTTTCCTCGGCGACTTTCGCTGTCTCCTCACCCAGTCCTTTTTGTGCCCTGGCCAGGTCGCTTAGGCTAAAGAGTCGGCCGCGGTCCCAGCCCTTGCGCTGTTGGACTTCCTTCTGGAGGCGCGCGTTTTCGGCGGCGAGCCCTTCCTGCCGCTCCTTCAGCCGTTTCAGCTGGTCGGCGATCTTGCCGAGCTGTTCGCGAGCCAGTGCCTCCTCGGCGTCGCCAACGGCCCGCTCCATCTCGTGCTGAGCATCGTCGAGACGGTCCAGAGCATCGTCCTGCTGGTCGTCGGCGTTCTCGCCCCGCTGGAGTTGCTGGCCGGCCTGGTCCATCTGGCCAGCTGCCTTGGCCATGGCCTGGCTGGCGCGTTCGGCCCGCAACCGTTTCAGTTCGTCGGCCATCTCCGCCGCCTTCTTCTGCAACTCCTGCTGCTGGCGGGCCAGTTTCTTCAGTTCCTCCGCGCGCTCTTTCTGGTCCTGCAGTGCGGCGGCATCCTTCACTTTCTTCTGCAACTCCTCCTGCTGGCGCGACAGGTCGTCCATCTGCTGCTGCATCTGCTTCAGCTTCTTCGCCAGCCGATCGAGTTCGGCCTCGCGTTTGTCTTCCAGCTCCTTCGCCAACTCTTCCAGCTTCTTGATGCTCTCCTTCTGCTGCCGGCTGGCGTTATTCAGGTTGTTCTTCGCCAGCTCCGCCCGGGCATCCTGCATCTGGCCGGTGATGTTCCCGTCGGTGCCGAGCTTGTGGGCCTTCTCCAGTTCCTTTGCCGTCTCGGGGTCCTTGTCCTTGCGCTCCTGGGCGACCCGGTCCATTTTCTCCAGCAGTTGGGCGGTACGTTCCTCCAGCTTCTGCTGCGTCTGCTGCAAGCGTTCCAACTCGGCCCGCTGCGCCTCAGTCAGATCCTCCGGCTTGCTGTCGCGGGAACCCTTCTGGTCCTTGAGTTCTTCCGTCTCCTTGTTCAGCCTGCGCTCCTCCTGGAGGATGGCCTTGGTCTCGCCCTTGATCTCCTGCGTGCTCGTCCACGGCTCCAAACGAGAAAGGAGATCGTTGAGCGTCTTTTCGACCTCCTCCTGATGCTGGCGGGCCTCCGTCAGCAGTTGCGGGTCCTTCTTGCCCGGTGTCTGGTTTTCCTTGCGGACGTTTGTGAGGCGCGGTTCGATCTGCTCCAGTTCCTCGCGGGCCAACCGATCCAGCTCGGAGGCCACCGCTTCCATGCGTTCGTGAGTCGCAGAACGCGGGAGCTGATTGTCCTTGAGCGTCTCCAGCAACTTGTTGACCTCCGCGCGGAGGCCCTCCTGTTTCGTCTGGCCAATCCGTTCGCGGATCTGCTGCTGCAATTGCTCGGCCTGCTGCAACTGATCGATTTGCTCCGGCGTCAGCTGGCCCTGGCGTTTCCATTGCGGTTCCGCGTCCGTCACCTTCTTCATCGCCTCGCGCTCCTGTTCGCGCAGCCGGACGATTTCCTTCTGAATGCGGGCCTGTTCCTTGTTCAGCGCGATTTCCAGGGCATTGCGGCCAATGATGAGGATCTCGATCTCATGGCTGCGACCCGGCTGCTTGTCCAGGGCCACATCGTCGAAATCGTCCGCGAGCGCCTGAATGATAAGGATGTCGCCCTCCTTGAGCGGCGCACCGGCGTCGAGGTGCCGGAATTGCCGCAGGGAAAGGCGCCGCACGATCTGGACGTGGGGCAGCCGCAGACGGTGCGCCGGCAGCGGCATGGGCAAGGGCGTCCTCGCCAGGGCTGACTGCACCGTGGCAAGGCTCCGGCCGGCGCCCTCATGGTCGTAGAGCGGCAACCGGCGCGGCGGATCTTCCTTCTTGCAGCGATACTCCAGATGCGCCGACCGCACTGCAAACGTGGGATCTTCGGCCGACACCTGTAACGTGAACTCCGCCTCGGGTAGCAGCGACAGGCTGTCCCGGCTCGGCGTGGGCCGTTCCAGGTTGACCGTCGGCGCCGGATCGGGCTGCACGCGCAACTCGAAGATTCGGCTGTTGTGCAGGCCGTTTTCGTCTTCGAAATGGAGAACGTAGAAACCGCTGACGCGCGGCAGGAACTGGACGCGCAACTCCCGGCGATCGCCTTCGAGCTGCGCCGGCACCCGGTCCCAGACCGTCTGGCCGCCAGCAGTCAGCGCCAGTGCCTCGGCCGGATGCTGTGCTCCAAGTGGCCCCACGAACGCAGCGGCGCTGAGGGCATGCGGCTCGGGCTGGTACTCGATCCAGGCGTGCGCCAGCGGCCGATCGGCGGCAGCCCGGAACGTGATCAGCGTTCCCGCGACGGCCTCCACGTTGCCGGAACCATCGGGCAGATCGGCTGCGGGCAGGTCGGTGTAGGCCGGGTACTGCACGTGGACCTGCGGCGAGGCGCGACCATGGAGCGGCACGAGCAGCGGCGGTGGTAGCACGCTGATGGCGTAGCGTTCGCTTACGGCGTCGTTGGCGCGCACCTGGACGGTGAAACTGCGCTGTACCCGGTTGGCGTCGAGCTGGGCGTGCAGGCGGCCGGCGCCCCCATCCTCGTCGCGCGCGATGTCGCAGAACTGTTCCACCTGCGGCAGGCCTTCCATCTGGAAGAGGACGACGGCCTTGTCGGGAATGACGCCGCGCACCAGGCCCTTGATCTCGAAGGGTTCGTTGCGGCCGATCTGCCGGCGCGGGGGGTCGATCTCCAGCTGCGTCTGCCGCGGCCAATCGGGACCGCCGAACGGATTGGCTAACCGCAGGAACGCGGTCCAGGCGGACGTCGGCGCCAGCAACACGAGAGCCACGGCGATGCAGCAGGAACCGATCATCGACAGGCCGGCGGTGCCGACGCCGCGGCGGTCGATGATCTGGCCGAAATCGCAATTCTGAACGCGGCGCAGGCCGCGCCGTATCGCTTCACGCCGCAGGCTCGCCGAGCCCAGTTTTTCCTCGTCCTCCGGTTGCTGCAGGAATTCGACCGTGCTGGCGAGACAGTCGTTCAGGCCGGGATAGCGTTCCTCGACGCGCAGAGCGAGGGTGAGGTCGTCCACCCGGGCGGCGAGGGGTTGAAGAAGGTAGCGGTAGAAGATGACGCTGCCGCCGCCGAGGGCGCCGACGAGGAAGACGGCCCGCACGAGGCTGGGGAGGTGCCAGTGCCAGTCGAGGAAACCGGCGATGACGGCTGTGAGAAGCACCGCCGTCAGCAACCAGCCGACGCCGCGCCAGAGGATGATGAAGCGCAGCCTTCGGCGCAAACCGGCCAGCCGGGACCGCAGCACTCTGGGATCAACGCCGGAACGTGTGCTGGACGGCATGGTCGTTCGTCCCTCGATCGTGTTCGCCGCTTGCGGCCTGACGGCAGAATTTCCCAAGCCGCAAGCGGGTCACTCCCAACTATAACAAGTGTTTGCGCTTCCGCAAAATCCATTCCGCTGTCAGGAAGAACAGCGCCACCAGGAAAACCAGGACGTGATTCCAGAACAGCAACGGCGGTCCGGAGGCGTTGAGCGTCACGCGCACGCCCGCCGGCAGCTCGCCGAGCAGACGGTCGGCCTCCGCCAGGTTGTAGAAGCGCCCATGCGATTCCTCGGCGGCCCGTTCCATGTCCGGCTGGTTCATCCGCAGCAGTTCCATCTCTCCCGGCGGCGCCAGCACGCGGCACTCGGCGCGCGGCTTCGGCCCGTTCACCGCGGGAGCGCCCAGCCAGAACTGATACTCGCCCTCCGGCGTTCGCGTCAGCAGCCCCTCGTAGGTCGAACGGCTCCCTTCCACGCGGGCCAGCTGCACCGTCTGCACCTCGAGCGGCGTCACGCTTTTCGCCTGGTCGTCGCCCATGCCGGGACGCTTCGGCGGCCGGCGTTCCACGACCACCTTGACCTCAGTCTCCGGTCCCGGCGGCGCCGCGTCGTCGGGGAAACGCACCGTGATCTTGATCGGCTCGCCGCGGCGATACGGCGTCTGTCGATCGAGCCGCAGCTCGATTCGGCCGAGCCGGCTCCGCGCCAGGTAGCGCACCGTCTGGATCCAGAACTGATTGAACCGCAGTTCGTCCTCGCGGAAGCGCCAGCGCCAGGTTTCGTCAAAGCCAAAGAACATGCACCGGCCGGCGCCGACGAATTGCTGCACCACGAGCGGATGCCCCTCGCTGGCCTCGTGCCCCAGCACCTTGCCTTCCGCCCGGGCCCGCGGATGGACCGCAAGCGCCTCGGCCGCCGGCTTGATGTGGTAGCCCTCGCACCACCAGTACATCTCCCGCAACCGATTCCAAATGTCCTCGTTTTCGCGCTCGTCGGGGCTGAAGCGGAAGATCGGGTGCAGCCGGCCCATCGGCGTCAGCTCGGGCCGGTAGCCATCCGGCCGGCCGGCCTCCGGCTCCTCCGGCGCCTGGTCGCGCGTCACCTCGATCGGCAGCACATCGGCCAGCGGCGTGTTCTTCCAGACGTACGGCGCGTACCGCTGTCCCGCGATCATGAGCAGGCCGCCGCCGCGCTCGCGCACGAAGTCGGCCAGGTTCTGCACGTTCTTGTCGCCCAGCTTTGGGTGCTTCGGATCGACGTCGCCGAGGAGGACCACGTCGAAGTTGTTAAGGTCGGTCTTCAGCGGGAACTCCGCCAGGGCGCTCCTGTCCTCCGTGGCGAAGTCGGGATCGGCGTCGAGCAGCAGCACCTTCAGGTCGATCGACTTGTTCCCCTTGCGGGCGCTCTCGCGCTCCAGGAGCGTCTTGACGTAGCGGTACTCCCAGCGCGGCGCCTCCTCGACATAGAGCACCTTGAAGAGCCGGGTGTTCTGCACGTCCACGGTGCGCTCGATCTTGTTGTTCTCAGTCACCGCCTCGTCGGGCTGCACCGGCACGTCGATGACGAAATGCTTCTCGCCCGCCTCGGCCGGCTGATACACCAGACGCACCTTCACCGGCTTGCCCTGTGCATCGACCGTCACCGTCTGTTCCTTGAGGACCTTGTCCTTGCCCTTTTCGCGCAGGCGGACCGGCACGTTGAGGTTGGGATAACCGTGGCCGGTCAGGCGCAGCTCGAAGACGATGCGGTCGTTGACGTAGACCGAATCCTCGCATTGCAGATCGTGCAAGGCGAGATCGCGCTGTTCGCGGTCGTCGCCGATGCCAACGAAGTAGAGCGGCACGCCGTACTGCCCGGCGTAGCGCGACACCTTGACGAGGTCCTCGCCCTCGGTGGTGACGCCGTCGGTGAGCATGACGATGGCGGCGAGCGAGGAGCCGCGGAAGTCGTTGAGCACCTGGCGCACTGCGGTGCCGAGCTGGCTGGAGTCGTTGCGCGGCTCCGCCTTGAGCGCGCGGACCTGTTCCAGGGCGTTGCCGATCTCCTCGGGCGCCGTCACGTCGGCGAGGCGATGCGCCCGGCCGGAGCAGTGGTAGATGTGGACCTTGACCTTGCGCTGCTGGAGGAGCGTGGTGATCCAGTCGTTGTCGCCGGCGACGAGGGCCTGGGCCAGCGTGAGGCGTTCCTGCGTGGTCATGCCGGCCGCCTGGGCGATGCGGTCGGCGGCGGCCTGTACCTGCGGGTCCTGGTAGCGATCGACCGTGCTCATGCTCGCCGAGTCGTCGAGGATGATGGCGACGTCGGGCCAGCCCTGCCGCTCGAACCAGAGCCGCAGTTGCGGCAGGAGCACGGCGAGCGTCAGCAACAGGAACGCCATGCGCAGCCCGGCGAGCAGCAGCTTGTAGCCGAAGCCGGCAGTACGGCCTTCCTGGCGGTAGACCCAGACAATGAGGACGCAGGCCACGGCGGCCAGCAGCCCGGCGAGCCAGGGGTCGGCGACGGCGTCCCACAGGTACGGAGTGAACTCCAGGCGCCAGCGGCTCCCTTCGCCGGGCGGCGGCGCCGGGATGCCCATGAGGCGCTCGACGCCCTGACGGAAACTATCGGGGAAGAAGCTCAGGAAATCGCCACTCCAGGCCGCCTGCACCAACACGAAGCCGAGCACCACGACGAGCAACGCCGTCACGCCGCCAAGGAGCGCGGGCAGCGCCCGGGCCGTCGCGGGCGGCCCGCCGGGAGCGCCGGCGACGCCCGTGTAATGGCCGAAGCGCCACGCCAGGACGATTTCCACGAACAGCAACGCCAACATGCCGAGCAGCAGCCCGCGGGCGATAGCGGTCCCCGGTGATTGCCGCGGCTGCGCTTCCTGAGTGGTGGCCGATGGACCGCCGATGTGGCTGACGTCGCGCAGGTCGGTGACGATCTGGAAGTCCCAGTCGGGATAAGTCCGCTTCAGCTCGTCGGCGCTGGTGCGCGTCAGGTCGCTCTCGCTGGCCTGCTGCCCGTCGCTGGAGGTCGGCACGTTGACCGCGAAGAAGTGATCCTGCGGATGCTGGCCGATGGTCGCGCGGTAGAGGCCGCTGACGTCGGTATCGGTCCAGCGGAAGATGCTGGCCTCCTCGTAGGGCTGCGTCCGCAGCGACTCGGTGCGTCCGTCCGGCGTCCTGAGCGTCACTTCCAACCCGCCGCCGGCCGTGGGCAGGAATTCTTCTAGCGGGTCGGCCACGGTCAAGGCCTGCTCGCGCAACCGGCCGGAGACAGCGAAATTGAGCACTTCCTGCATGAGGGGCAGGTAGCTGCGGTATGCCGGCCAGGTGGACCAATCCATGTTTACCGGCGTCGTGATGAGCAGCACCCGGCCGCGCGCGGCGACCGGCCGGTGGCTATCCGCCGCCGGCTCGTCCGGTCGAGCGCCGTTGGCCGAGGGCCGACTGCCGATCGGAGGCTGCCATTCAACGATCGCCGGATCGCCAATTGGCAGTTTTTCCAGGTCCCTCGCGTTATCGCCGGGTTTGCCGACGAGCGACGACGCCGGCAGGAACGACATCACCTTGCGCGCCCCGCGCCCCGACGCCAGCTCGGCGCGGAAGTATTGCCGGAAGCGCGGCAGTAACAGGCCGACGCGGTCGTTGTCGTCGGCGAAGGCGTCGAGCGGCGGCGACTGGAAGGCTCGTTCCTCGGCGGACAGATGGAAGAAGGTATTGACCGGCGCCGTCTGCTTGGCGAGCAGCTTGGCGGGCAGGATGCCGTTGCCGTTCTTGTAAAGGAGATCGTTGTACGCCCCGAGATCGACCTGGCCTCCAAGGCAGAAGACGACACCGCCGCCGCGGCGCAAGTGCGTCTCCAGGCGGCGCACCTCGGCGGGCGTGAACTGCTTGACGTCGCAGAGGAAGACGCAGTCGTACGGCGTGAGGTCGCCGGCGCCGGCGTCGTTGAACTCGTTCTCGCTGACGACCTTCGGCCTGGCCGGGAAGTTACCGGGAGCGGTCGGTGTGTCGAACGGGTTGAGCGCGAGGTGTAGCCATTCCGTGGCGTCGTCGGCGAGCCTGCCCGCCGGCCGGCCCTCCACGAGCTTGCCGTTGACGAGCATCACCGGCACTGTGTGGCGCACCGTGACCACAACGCTGCGCACGTCGTCGAGGTCGAGGGCGTCGTTCTCGAGCCGTACCTGCACGACGTAGTCGCCGGGGGCCGGGAACTTGTACGGGAAGCTAACGGTGTTCTGTCCGCGGCCGAGCTTGACAACCGCCTGGTGCTGCACCCGCAACTCGAAGGCCGGATCGTCGGCCGTGGCGCGGGCCTTGCCGACGAGCAGCTCGACGCGCACCTGCTCCTTCGTATCAGGACCGAAGTTGTGCAGCGTGGCGATGATCGGCGTGACCGTGGCGGGCGTGGCGATGGCTGTGCCTAGGGCAAGGTTGGTGACCGCGAGGTTGCTCGGCGTGTCCTGGCCGACGTCCACGAAGATGGTACGGGCCCGGCTCTGGATCTTCTGTAGCACCGCGGCGAAGGTAGTCGGCGCCTCGGTGCCGCTGTTTCGGCTGCCGGCGGCGGCGCCGCCGATCCACGTCGAGGCTTGCAGGTCGGTGAGGAAGTAGACCTCGCGTTCCTGGAACTTGCCGGGCGATTGCCGCAGCAGGTCCTCGACGGTGTTGAGCGTGGCGAGCACGTCGGCGTTGCCGTGCGGCAGGTGCAGGCCGCGAATCTCGGCGGCGACCTTGCGGCCGTCCTCGGACGGCTCGGAGACGATGCGCCGCGGCGGTGCCGCCATGAAGACGAGGCTAAAACTGTCGCCGCGCGGCGACTCCTGCACGAGGCGTTCGGCCAGGCTGCGGGCGCGCTCGAAGCAGGTGCTGTCGCCGACCTTCAGCGCCATGCTGAAAGAGCCATCGATGACGACGATCTTGTGGGTCCGCTGCTGGGTTGGCCCGTTGGCGAAGGCGACGCCGTTGGGGAAGAGGCGCGGCCAGACCCAGAGGTCGGTCCACGGCATGACGCAGGCCATGGCCAGCACGAGCAGCGCCACGACCAGCACGCGCACCGCCAGGAGGAGGAGTTGTTCGAGGCGCAGTTTGCGCGCGTTCTTGCGTTGGGCGGCGAGGACGAAGCGCATGGCAGCCCAAGTGACGATGCGGAAGCGCTTGCGATTGAGGAGGTGGATGATGATCGGGATCGACACCGCCGCCGCCGCCGCGCCGGCCGTGGCCAGCAGCGCCCCGAGGGGACTGGTGAAGAGAAAGCCGAAGAGCGGCTCTGGGTAGTTCATAACGCAATTTCCCACGGAATTCGTGTGCGAGTTCCGTGGGCCATTCTTCATTTGGTTCGTGCCAGTCGATGAGCCAGGTAGCTCGACAGGGCGACGCCAAGGTTGCGGTCGGTCCGCAGCTGGACGTAGTCGATGTTCTGTCCCCGGCAGCCGCGCTGCAACTCCGAAACGAACGAATTCACCTGTTCCAGGTAGCCGTCGCGCAGCGCCCGGGGGTCGGTCAGCACCTCGGGATACTCTTCCAGGCCGCGAAACAGCGTTGTTTCCTGGAAGGGGAAATCCAGCTCCGCCTGGTCGAGGACGTGCATGACGACGACCTCGTGCCGCTTGTAGCGCAAATGTTGCAGACCCGCGAGAACGTCCGCCGGTTCATCGAACAGGTCGCTGAGCAGGACGATGATGGCGCGGCGCGTGAGGCGCTCGGCCAAATCGTGGAAGATCGGCGCCAGGCGCGTCTTCTCGCGCGGAGCGCCGCGGTTCATGACGTTGACGATTTCCTTGAGGTGCGCCGGCTGACTCGACGGCCGGAGGAAGTGCCGCACCTGGTTGTCGAACGTGACGAAGCCGACGCTGTCCTGCTGGTGCAGCGTCAGGTACGCCATGGCGGCGGCGCACATGCTGGCGTAGTCGTACTTTGTCACCGGGCCGGAGCCGTAGCGCATCGACTCGCTGACGTCGAGGAGGAGCCAGCAAATGAGGTTGGTTTCCTCTTCGTACTGCTTGAGGTAGAAACGGCCGGTACGGCCGTAGACCTTCCAGTCCACGTGTTTGATGTCATCGCCGGGGACGTATTCGCGGTGCTGGGCGAACTCGACAGAGAAGCCGTGATACGGGCTCTTGTGCATGCCGGACAGGTAGCCCTCGACGATAAGGCGAGCCTGGAGTTCCAGGCTGCCGACCTTGGCGAGGGCCAGCGGGTCCAGATAGCGATGCGGGTCTTGTTCCATAAAGCAATGGCCCACGGACTGCGTGGCACGGCTCAACACGGCAAGAAAAAGGCAGAATCAGGACGAAGATTGTTTCTTGGATGCCCAGCAACCGGGCTTTTTCTCCTGGTCAAAGATCTTTCGCTTCAGTTTGGGCTTGGGGCCGAAATTGACCAGCAGGCCGACCTCGATCTCGGTCGCTTTCAAATAGTTGAGTAACTGTGCATGATGCTCCTCGGCCAGGGCCTCCACCGCCTTCAGCTCGACGATCTCGCAATCTTCCACGAGTAGGTCGGCAAAGTACTCGCCAACCTGCTCTCCTTCGTAGTAGACCTTGATCGGCGCCTGCGTCCGCACCCTGAGTCCACGTTTCCGCAGTTCTATCGCCATGGCCTTCTCGTAGGCCTTTTCGAGGAAACCATACCCCAGCACGTTGTACACGTGGTAAAACGCCTGCACGATCTGTTCCGTGATCTGGCCGTGCTGGAACACGGGAAGTTCTCTGATTCATGACAGGCGAATCGTCCTTCCCCTGTCTGTCTTCTGGCCGTGTTGAGCCGTGCCACGCAGTCTGTGTACGCAGTCCGTGGGCCATTCTCTTTACTTATCCTGCGGATCGCGCGGGATGATGTCGATCAGCCGCCGAACGATCTCATCTGGCCTGATCCCCTCGGCCTCCGCATTGAAATTGGTGATGATGCGATGCCGCAACACGGGCAAGGCCACGGCGCGGATGTCCTCGCACGAGACGTAATATCGTCCATGCAGCACCGCCCGGGCCTTCGCCGCCAGCACGAGGAACTGACTGGCGCGCGGTCCCGCCCCCCAGGTCACGAAATCGCGGATAAAGTCCGGCAGATGGCTCGTTTCCGCCTTGCTCATCCGCGGTCCCTTGCGCGTGAGGCGCGTAAACTTCATCGCATAGCGGATCACATACGGCGCCACCGGCACTTTGCGGACGATGTCTTGCATCTCCAGGATGTCCGTCGCCGACAGCACCCGCTGCAACTGGGGCTGGTGCGTCGAGGTCGTCATCTCGACGATGCGGAATTCCTCTTCCTCAGCGGGATACTCGACGAGGATGTTGAACATGAAGCGGTCCTGCTGCGCCTCGGGCAGGGGATAGGTGCCTTCCTGCTCGATCGGGTTCTGCGTCGCCAGGACGAAGAACGGGTCCGGCAGCCGATGGCGAGCGCCGCCGACGGTGACCTGCCGTTCCTGCATCGCTTCGAGCAGAGCGGCCTGAGTCTTGGGCGGCGTGCGGTTGATCTCGTCGGCGAGGATGACGTTGGCAAAGAGCGGCCCGTGCAGGAACTTGAACATGCGTTGGCCGGTCGCCTTGTCTTCTTGCAGTACCTCGGTGCCGGTGATGTCGGACGGCATCAGGTCGGGGGTAAACTGAACACGGCTAAAGCTGAGGCTGAGTGAATCCGCCAGGGTACGAATCATGAGCGTCTTCGCCAGGCCCGGCACGCCGACGAGGAGACAATGGCCGCGCGCGAAGATGGCAATGAGCAGTTCTTCGAGCACACGCTCCTGGCCGACGATCGCCTTGGCCATCTCCTTACGGATCTTTTGGTAGCCATGGTTGAGGCGTTCGATGGAGGAGAGGTCGCCCTCGATGCGCGGCCAGTTCTCGGCGGCCTCGGCGACAATGGGTTCGGCTTCCGCGACGTCGTCGGTGGACAGCCAGGTGCCGCAGCCGCAGAGCCGCCGGCCGCCTTCGGGGACCTGGACAACCAGACCGCAGTTTTGACATTGGATGGCAGGCATCGTCGGAGTGGTCTCGCGCGTTGAGGGTTCATGGGCCAGGCAATTATATCAGGATAGTGGAGCGGAAGGGGCCGGTCACGATGAAAAGCGGCGAAGAATGGCCACTCGCCAGCGCAATGCGTGTAGCTCAGCTTCGTAGGCCATCTTTCCAGGCCTACCCTGAGCGTGCCCAGCACCGCGTCCGGTATCCTGCGCGCGGGTTTTAGCGTGATCGTTGCGGAATCGGCTCCTGATCCTGGACTGGGTTAGTAGCAGCGGCGACGGTAGAATGACCATCGGCCTTGGCACCAGAGACTGCGGAGGAGAAGCACGCATGACCACCGCCGTCGTACCGCACTCCTTCGGGCCCCCCCTCTCGGCGCCTCGGCGGCCCGCGGAGCATGGCCCGGTGGTGCTCTCCGGGGTGCGCTGGCAGACCTATGAAGCCCTGCTCAACGACCTGGGCAACCATCGCATCCGTCTTACCTACGACCGGGGGAACCTCGAAATCATGGCTCCCCAGTTCCGGCACGAAAGTTACGCGGGCGCCCTCGGCGAACTGGTCAAGGCCCTGGCCCGGGCAGCGAAGGTGCGGGTGAAGAGTGCCTGGTCCACGACCTTCCGCCGCGAAGATCTCGAACGGGGTCTGGAGCCGGACCGCTGCTTTTACATTCGCAACCTGCCCGCCGTGGTCGGGAAACTGGAGATCGACCTGGACCACGACCCGCCGCCCGACCTGGCGATCGAAATCGACATCCTGAGCAGCTGCCTGGATCGGCTAGGGATTTACGCGGCACTGGGGGTCCCCGAGGTGTGGCGCTTCGATGGCGAACAATTCACGGTGTTGCTGCGCCGCGACGCCACCGGCTACAACCGAGCCAATGCGAGTCCAACCTTCCCCGCTCTGCCCGTCGGCGAGGTGGCGGGTCTGCTGCAGGAGGTGGCTGCCCTGGATGATGCGACCCAGGAGCGCGGAGTGCGCACCTGGGTCCGGAAGTACGCCACGGTCCAGGGAAGCAAGCGCGGAACGCGGCGAAAGAAGAAGTAGGACAGTTTCTGGCCTGAGACGACGAAAGCGTGCGTTGAGGTTCGCGGTCGGCGTGCCTGGCCCTTGTGCCTGATCCGGCACGAGCCACAATTGTCTTTGCCACGTCCATCCAGGCACGCAATCCGGGGAGCGCAGTTCAGCGGCTCATTCTCCAGAGCCTACCCTGAAGCGTGCCGAACCGGGATGGTTCGCCCAGCACGGCTTCCGGTATACTGCGGGCGGGTTTTCGCGTGATCCAGGAGTACGCACATGTCCATGACCAAACCACGGTCGCTGCTCCGCATCGAGTACGAGAAGGCTGCCGAGGCGTACCTGCGCAGTTTGCCGGAGGAGCATTTCATGGAAGCAACCTCGCAGGCCACGCAGCGCAAAATCACCCTCGAAAGCCTCGATTTGGTGACCGCGCGGCGGCCCGAGGTGCAGTGCTTCAACGAACTCTGCGTGCAGTACCCCGGCGGCCCCGAGGAGCGCATTCGTCGCGTCGTGCCCGATAACATGGTCGTCGTCCACTCCGAGCCGATCCACGCGAGCGGTAGCTACAACCTGCCTTTCCAGCCGGTCGATCCCTTCTGGGTGCTGGAGTATGTCTCCAAGGAGAGCGAGCGCAAGGACTACGACGAGAGCTTCCGCAAGTACGAGCAAGAGCTGCGGGTGAGGTACTATCTGCTCTTCTACCCAGAAGCTCAGGAGCTGACGCTCTATCACCTCGAAGGGGAACGATACGCGGCGGTGCGTTTCAACGAGGCAGGACGGCTGCCGTTGCTCGAGCTGGACCTGGAGATGGCGCTGCTCGATGGCTGGGTGCGTTTCTGGTATCAGGGCGAACTGCTGCAATTGCCGGCCGCACTCGAAGAGGCGCTGGAGGCCACACGGCGGCGCGCCGAACAAGCGGAGGAACAGGCCCAGCGCGAACGACAGCGGGCCGAACAAGCGGAGGAGCAGGCCCAGCGCGAACGACAGCGGGCCGCGAACGCCGAGGAACAAGCCGAACGCGATCGACAACGGGCCGCGAACGCCGAGGAACAAGCCGAACGCGAACGACAGGCCAAGGAACGCCTGCTCGCCCAGCTGCGGGCGCTGGGCATCAAACCGGAAACGTGACTTGTCCCCAGAGGGACCGGGCGCCAGTGCTTTGGAATGGCCCCCGGAGTTGCGCTACATGGACTGCGTGGCACGGATGCACCTGGCAAGAAACAAACCACGCCCTCTGCCGTGTTGCTCCGGGCCACGCAGTCCGTGGGCCATTGTCTTCATTTGCCGATAATTGTCTCCGCCTCGCGCCGCTCATCACCTCCCCGAGTCCGCGTCCTGAATCGTTCGTCCCGAGACTCGGTCGGCGGCCACGATCACGAGTCCCCGCGGCGAGAGCTGCACCTGCACCGGTTCCCGTTGCACCCCGACCACCGGCACAACCAACCCCTCCACCGCGAATGCCCCACGTACAGCTGCCTCCGGCGGCGCGGCCGTGAGGTTGAGCCGCTGCACCAAACGTCCCGTCGCCGCAGCGCAGACCAGCACGGGAAAGCCGAGTGTCTGCCGTTCGTGCAACGGAAAAGTTGCCTTCAGGTCCATGACGCCGAAAAGCTGCCGGCAGTGGCAGGTCCGCGCACCAACCTCCGTCGGATAAGCGACCAGGTAGCGGCCCGTGCGCAGTGTATGCCAGCTCGCGCCGCACCGAGGCAAGGACGTATGCCAGAGCAGTTTGCCATTGACCAGGGCGTGGGCGCGCAGGTCGTCGCCGCTGGCGAAGTACACAGCCTCGGTATCGAGTGTCATCCCCGCGGCGACGATCGGGCCAGAACCAATCGGCCGCTCGTCCGGCCAGAGAGCGGCGCCGTCGAGCGGATTGAGCCGCTGCAGCGTGGGGCCATAATTGCGGAAGGTGATCAACAGCAGCCCGCGGGCATCGCCAACGACCTGCGGCGGCCGGCCGGCCAGTGTCGTTGCCCCTGGGATTTCTGGCCGGTCCACCACCTCGCCAGCGCCCGGGTCGAGCAGCACGACGTCGCGCGGGCCGATCACGAGGCAGAAGTGATGGTGCGGCGCGAGGAGCAAGGGAGGTTGGGGCCACGGTTCGCGGCTCGTCTCCAGTTCGTGGACCCGATGGCCATCGTGGTTATCCAGCACCCAGAGCTTGCCGCCCGCCGTTTGCGCCACGAGCCAATCCACATTGCCCGGATGGTAGTGCGGATGGAAGCGTCCCGAAGGATAGGGCAAGCCCAGTTCCGCCGAGGGAGCGGCCACCGACCACAAGCACGCTCCGTTCGCCGCCTCCAGCGACACCAGGCGCCGCTGCCCTTGCAGGAAGAAGACCTGCCGCATCGTCACATGGAAGGCACTCAGTGATGACTCAGCCTCCGGCACGAACGACCAGAGAACCACGCCGTCGTCGAGGCGCACCCCGCACAAGCCGTTGGGGCCTCCCGCCAGGACCAGGTCCAGGCAGCGGCCGGCCCATGTCGCGACAAAGGGCAGGGTGCAGCGCCAGCGCTGTCTGCCAGTGGCGGCTTCAAGGCACAACAGCTCATTTCCCCGCGCGAACAGGAGCATGTCGGGACGCGGGCAGGTGGTTTTATCGGGCGCGGGGTACTCCGGCACCAGGAGACGTTCGTTAACGGCCAGCGTGTGCTGCCAGCCCTGTGTCAACGGCAGGGGCAGATCGGGGAGCACGCCCGAGTGATAAGGCGGCTTTCGCAACTCCCGCGCCACAACCTCACCGATGGGGTGATCCGGGTCAATGGCGGCGACGGTGCGCTCGCCCTGGTGGCGTTCCAGGCGCTGCCAGGTGTCGCGTGCCGCTTCCCAGCACTGCTGCCGTTCGTAGGCCCGGGCCAGCTCCCCCAGCAGCGCGGCCTGTTCGTCCTTGGCCGGCTTGCGCTCCAGCAGGAGACGATAGACCGCGGCGGCGGCGCCCCAACGGCCGTCCTGTTCGTGCAGCCGGGCCAGCTCATGCAGCGCCGAGCGCGTGACGGCGGCATTGGGGAATTCCCGCGCCAGCCGTTCCAGCACGGCCTGCCGCTGTTCCCCTGTCGCCGAATCCAGCAAGGCGCGGGCCTGCTTTTCCGCTTCCGCGTAAACCTCGGCGCCGCTTCTGCGAATCAGGTCGTCGATCGCCGCGGCGGCATTCAGGCCTCCGATCTGTCCCTCGCCATCCCTGCGCAGCAGACGAGTGCCGCGCGGCAGCCGGCCGGTTTGCAGAGCTTCGTCGCGCAGGATGCCCTGCCAGACCGCCACCGCTCGCCCAGGCTTGTTCGTGAGGTCCCACAACCGGCCCAGCCTCCAGAGCGCTTGCAACCGGCACGGCACCGGCTGGTCGGGCTGGGCCGCCCGGGTCAGCGCCGCGCCGGCATCTTCCCAGCGCTGTTCCGCGTCGGCTTGCTCCGCCTGTCTCAGCAGCACCTGGAAACGTGCAGCGCGCACCAGCTGGCGCACGCTTGCTCCCTGCCAGCACTCACCCGGCTCGGCCACCCGCTCCGCTCGTTCCAGGCTGGCCAGTGCCTGCCCGTGCAAGTCCGCGTCTGCCTCCGCAAGGGCCAACTGATAATGAGCCACCGCTGATCGTGGCTTGTGCTGCGTTTGCTGTTCGCGCTCCGCACGCAGCCACGCCGCCGGTACGTAGACTGTCAGCACCTTTTCTCCAGCCACGGCAAGGCAACCGTCGCCATGGACCAGGTTGCCGCCGGGTAGGTCCTGCCAGGTGCCTGTGTTCAGGTCGTCTGGCTGCTGCCCGTCAACCTGGTGCAGCACGTAGAGCCGTTGCCGCGTTGGCCAGAAGACGTACGCGCCGGCCAGGAAGCCACGGCCGAACGGCGGCAACTTGCCGTTATCGGGCAGATCAGGCTGCATCCAGCCATCCTTGTCGCCGCCGGTGTCGGCACGCACGGCGCGGATGCCTTGTCGCGTCGTGAAGATGAGCCGGTTCCGCGCCACGCCAAGGAGATGAACGACCTCGATTCTGTCGCGTTCCCAGAGGACTTGTCCGGTCGCCGGATCGAGGCAGAGAAGCCGATCGTGGTCGGCCGGCGCGGCGTACAGCCGGCCGCCCGCGTAGACGCACGGGGCCAGGTCGCGCGGCGACGGTTGCTCGTCCACGGCGAGGCCGTGGCTGGGATACCGCACGCCCCACGCCTGCCGGCCCGTGACGGCGTCGAGCGCGACGATAGCTCCGGAGTGCGAACAGTAGACGACGTTCGGCCCGGCCAGCGTTAGCAGGTGGTGACGGCAGCGTTCCTGCTTTCCAGTCAGCTCCGGCGTCTCGCACACGTCCTGCCGCCAGCGCAGCAGCGGGGTGGTTTCAACCTGGAGCGGGTAGCAGTGGATGGACGTGACGTTGCGCCCGGCGGTGAAGCGCGTGACGGCGACATACACCCGGCCGTCGCCGACCACGGGCGTTCCCTCGAATACGGCGCCGGGTTTTCCGCCGTCCGGCCGGGCCAGCCAGCGAAGGCGTTCTCCCCTGGCGTCCGGCCGAAGATTGAGACAGACCAGAAAACTCTCGGATTCCTGCGCGTCCTTGCCCGGGCCGAAACACTGCACGCCGAGCCGGGCCAGAACGCAGTCCTCGGCGACGGTGAGGGTGTAGCGCAGGTCCGGCCGGGCCGGCAGCGTCAGGTCGGGATTGGCGCCGATGTTGCGGGCGACCGAGTCGTACCAGATCTGCGCTTTGCCCGTGTGCAGGTCGTAGGCGACGACGCGGCGGGCATCGGCCACCAGCACCTGCTCGCCGGCGATCACCGGCTGAAAGGCCAGCGACCGGGCAGCAGTGCTTTGCGTTACCACCTTGTCCGGCGGCGGTTCGTTGTCGTCCAACGGCGCCTGGGTTTCCAGGTTGAAGCGCCAGCGGCGCACCAGGCGAGCCAAGCGGTTCGGATCGCGCGGTTCGGGCGGCAGCACATGGTTGCGCGACGGGCTGCCGGCGAAGGTGGTCCATGCCGCCGGCCGCTGCGGGACGTCGATGGCGCCGTGAAGCGCGTTTTGCAAGAGGGCGGCGTAGTTGCCGGTGTGTCCCGCCAGCCGTCCCGCAGCGGTTGGGTGTTGCTGCTGAAAGGCCTGGATTTCCGCGGCGAGGCTGTAGTTGAATTCCTCATTACCCTGGAAGATCCGCGCCAGCAGTTGCTTGGCGCGGATGCGGGCCACGTCCAGCTGCGGATCGGGAAACACGAGAGCGAGCATACGGCCAGCCGGTGGTTTCGGTGCCGCGGTTGGCAGCGCCGGCGGCGCGATGCGCCGCCACCAGCGTTCCGACTCCTCGAACTGGCCACGCTCGAAGGCCAGGTCGCCGAGCAGGTCGAGGGCCTGGTCGCCGTAACGGCTGCAAAACGCCTCGTTCACGACACGGCGGAGCAGGGCGACGTCGCGCGTGGCGGCGCCCTGCTGGAACCATTTGTGGGCCTGGGCATCGACGCGATTGCGATAGAGGTGCAGACCGGCGGGCGGCAGCGACGCCAGGTCGAGATGGCACAGCCAGCGGGCCTCGACGGAGTGCCGCGGACTCAGCGGCGCGAGCTTGTCGCCAGCCTCCCGGAGCAGGCGCTGGTACTCGTCCACCGCCTCGGCGAACTGGCCGTCGCGCACGAGCTTGCGGGCCGATTCCAGCCGCTGCGCCGCGCTGGGGGACTCACCGGGCAGGACGATGTTCGCCAGGGATTCGTCGGCCCGGACAGGAACGACGGCGAGGAGGAGCCATAGAGTAGCCGCGACGCGCAGCGAAGCGCGGGCATTGCCCCACGTCGCAACGTCCGCGCTCCGCTGCGCGTCGTAGCTACACGGATTCTTGCAGTTTGCAATCATTTTGCCTTCGCCGCCTGCTGGAGCCACCAGCCCACCAGGAAGATGACAATGCCGATGCCGGAGATCATCAGCGACACCTTCAGCGTCACAATTTCCTCGCGGGCCACGTTGCCGGCGATGGCCACCGGCAGCAGAATCATACCCACGATCTGCAAGAAGCGCCCCAATTTGTAAAGCATCCCCACGTCCATCTCCCAGGCCGCCGGTTCTCAGTTCCAGGAATGCACCCACCCTCGATTCTCATTTCTGATACGACCGTCTCGTGGGGAGCAACGCACGTCCAGTACCGACATCGGCGATTCCCGCTGTTCTTTCGCCATTCTAGCGAGCCTCCCGACCGCGGCACACGAGTTGCGAGCGGGTAGCGGACTCCAGGCCGCGCTCCCAACCACCGGGGCCACTCTTTCGCTTCGCCTTGACGCCGTGAGGTGGGACACTACAAAAAACGACGTCCTGGTCTGACAGCCAAAGGTGGCAGCAAGACAGTTGCGGCGTTTGTCCAAGGAACGACCGCGGCTCCTTCCCTTATTGTCGCAAGCGGTCGGGCGATTGGCCGCATCAGGAGGCAGCGCGCGTGAGCAATGGTATCTCCCTCCGGTCGCCGGTTCGGTTTCTGGCGGGTCTTACTCTGGCGATCGGCGGCCTGGGGCTGCTGAGTGGCTGCGGAGACCGCTATCCTGAAAACCTGCACTACGGCCTCCGCACCGACGTTCTCGTCGTCAAGCCGCCGGCCATCGATCCGGCGCACATCGACCTGCCCGGCCAGCTGCACGAGTGGCTGATCAATCTCGCCAAGGAGCAGGGCAGCGAGGTCCTCGATCCGAAGAAGCTGGCGGCCAACCAGAGCAAGGAGCTGGAGGCTGCCCTGGAAAAACATTTCGGCACCCCGTCGCATCCGAAGGTCGAAGGCCTCGACGACGACGTGATTGAGGCGTTGAAGCTCGACAAGGAGACGTTGTTTGAAGGCAGCCGGCTCTTCCGCCGGCACTGCCTGCATTGCCACGGCCTGACCGGCAACGGCCAGGGTCCCACGGCCGCCTGGGTCAACCCACACCCGCGCGACTACCGCAAGGGCGTCTTCAAGTTCACCTCCTCCGGCCAGTCCTCCGGCCGGCGGAAGCCGCGTCGCGAAGACCTGCTGCGCACGCTGAGGCAGGGCGTCGAGGGAACCTCGATGCCGGCATTCGGCGCCCAGACGAATAGCCAGTTCGGCGTGCTCCAGGACGAGGATCTGCAAAAGCTCGTCAGCTACGTCATGCACCTGAGCCTGCGCGGCCAGGCGGAATTCGATATCCTGTCGGTGCTGGTCAAACCCGATGCCGACCTGGGCGACCAAAGCATCGAGGAATACGTCACCAGCCGGTTGGAGTCGCTGTCCGGCGACTGGCGCGACGCGGAGGAGAACGCCATCAAGCCCGGAAATGTGAAGGAACTGACCGGCGACGAGCTGCAGGCGTCCATCACCCGGGGCTTCAAGCTCTTCACCTCGGAAGGTGCCGCGAGCTGTATCAAATGCCACACGGACTTCGGCCGGCGGAACAATTACAAATACGACACCTGGGGCACCGTCGCCCGGCCGGCCGATCTCACGCTGAGCGAGTACCGCGGCGGCCGGCGGCCGATCGACTTCTACTGGCGCATCCACGCCGGCGTCAACGGGGCCAACATGCCCGACTTCAGCAGCTCCCTGAAACCCGAGGATATCTGGGACCTGGTCAACTTCGTGCGGGCGCTGCCGTATCCGAGCACCCTGCCGCCGGAGATCCGCGAACAGATCTACGAAGGCAAAAAGGCCCAGGTGGCGGAGCGCTAACACCCCCCCGGCTCCCGGACCGCCCTGGGATCGATTCGAACGCACAGGAGTACTGTTGTGCAGAAGTGGTGGAGCTATCTCTTCGCGGGAGTGAACCTGGCGGCTCTCGGCCTCTTTGTGGTCGCCCCGTTCATCGGCTGGTGGCTGCCCAAGGATGTGTCCACGTTCGGCTGGGAAGTGGACATGCTCTTTTACGCCATCCTCGCCGTTACCGGCTTGCTGTTCGCGCTCACCGAAGGCGTGATGGTCTACGCCATGTACTGCTGGGCCGGCCAGCCCGGTCAGCAGTCGGCCTACGTGCATGGCAACCACAAGCTCGAAGTGTACTGGACCGTGGTGCCGGCCATCATCCTGCTCGTGCTCGCCTTCGCCCAGATCCGCACGTGGGAGCACATCAAGTACCAGTCGCACATGCCCGACCCGACCGACCTGATCGAGGTGAGCGCCCGTCAGTTCGAGTGGCGTATTCGCTACCCGTCCGCGAACACGCTCAAGGACCTGACCTCGGCCTGGAGGACGAAGCCGCAGCTGGCTAGAAGTTGGGACGAACAGCCGCACTCGGACGACATCCGCGTCGTCAACGAACTGCACGTGTGGCAGAGCACCGAAAAGGAGCCTTGCCGGGTTCGCGTTTATCTCAAGACCCGCGACGTGCTGCACAGTTTCTTCCTGCCGAACCTGCGACTGAAGCAGGACGCCCTCCCGGGCAGGACACTCCCGGTCTGGTTCGAGGCCAAGGAACACAACATCGAGTGGGACGAGGCCAAGAAAGACTGGAAAATCAGCGAGAACTGGGAGCTAGCCTGCGCCGAACTGTGCGGCTGGGGCCATTACAAGATGCAGGGCCGGCTCTTCGTTCACAAGGACAAGGACGATTACGAGCGCTGGCTGAAGCAGGCCGAAACGCTCCAGAACCAGCGCGAGCTGGCCCAGGTTGAACGAGGCAAGTAACGAATCCAGCCCGCGGCGCGAGTGGGGGAAGCAAACGACCCGCGCTCGCGCTGGAGAGCCCTTGACGAGGATAATCGTTCATGAGCGCCAGTCATTCTCACGTCGAACATGCTCACCATCCCGAGATGGGGTTCCTGCGCAAATACATCTTCTCCGACGATCACAAGATTATCGGCATCCAGTTCCTGTTCTCGGGTCTCATCTTCTTCCTGATCGGCGGGACCCTCGCCATGTTCGTGCGCGTCCAGCTCGGCTGGCCGCAGGCCGAGATCCCCATCCTCGGCAAGTTGCTGTTCGCGGCCAACGCCAACCGGATGGACCCGTCGTTCTACACGATGGCATTCAGCATGCATGCCACGGTGATGATCTTCTTTGTCATCATTCCGCTGCTGGCTGGCGCCTTCGGCAACTTCACGATCCCGCTCATGATCGGCGCCAGGGACATGGCATTCCCGAAGCTGAACATGCTGTCGTACTGGTTCATGTGGCCGGCGTTCGCGTTCATCCTGTTGTCATTCGTGGTGCCGCCGGGCGGTGCCGGGGCGGCCGGTTGGACCAGCTACGCCACCCTCTCCAGCGTGGGCCTGGCCGCCGGCCAGGGCTTCGAGTCGCCCGCCGCTCCGAACTCTGGCCTCGGGCAGATCTTCTGGCTCACCGCTCTCGCGTTCGTCGGCGTCTCGTCGATGATGGGCTCGGTGAACTACATCACCACGATCGTCAACTGCCGGGCACCCGGCATGACGCTCTTCCGCATGCCGATGACCGTTTGGTCGCTCTTCATCACCGCCATCCTGCAGGCCATGGCCCTGCCGGTGCTGACCGTCGCCATCATCTTGCAGCTGCTCGACAAGACGATCGGCACGACCTTCTTCCTGCCGCCGGACGGTCTCCGCTTCGGCAACTGGGCGAGCGGCCCCGGCGGAGGCCAACCGCTGCTGTGGCAGCACCTGTTCTGGTTCTACTCGCATCCGGCCGTGTACATCATGATCCTGCCCGCGATGGGCATGGTCTCCGACATCATCAGCACCTTCAGCCGGAAGCCGCTCTTCGGCTACAAGCCGATGGTGTTCTCCATCGCGGGCATCGCCGGGCTGGGCTTCATCGTCTGGGGCCATCACATGTTCCAGAGCGGCATGGACCCGCGCCTCGGCACCGGTTTCATGCTCGCCACGATCATGATCGCCCTGCCGTCGGCCGTAAAAGTCTTCAACTGGCTCGGTACCATCTGGAACTCGAACATCCACTACACGACGGCCATGCTCAACGCCCTGGCCTTCGTGTCAATGTTCATCATCGGCGGCCTATCGGGCATCTTCATGGCCGCGACGCCGGTGGATATCTTCATCCACGACACCTACTTCATCGTCGCCCACCTGCACTACGTGCTCTTCATGAGCAGCATTTTCGGCATCTTCGGCGGTATCTACTTCTGGTATCCGAAAATGTTCGGCCGGCTGATGAACGAGCCCTGGGGCAAGGTCCACTTCGTCCTGACGTTCATTGCCTCCAACTGCACGTTTTTCCCGATGCACATCCTCGGTGTCGGTGGACACATGCGGCGCATCTACGATCCGTCGATGTATCCCTTCCTGCAGCCGTTCCAGTCGCTGAACACGTTCATGAGCGTCAGCGCCCTGGTGCTCGGCACGGTGCAGCTGATTTTCTTGGCGAACTTCATCATCAGCCTGTTCCGCGGCAAGGTCGCCGGCAGGAACCCCTGGCTGAGCAATACGCTGGAATGGACGGTGCCGTCGCCGCCGCCGCACGGCAATTACGAGACGCCGCCGATCGTGTACCGTGGGCCTTACGAGTACAGCGTGCCCGGCCTGAAAGACGATTACCTGCCGCAGACGACGAACCCGGAAGGCATGCCGGAACTGGCCGGCGCATCGGCGCATCATTAACCAGCCCGCCGCGCCAGCAAGGAAAGAGACAAAAGCCAGTGCTGGCGCTGCGGGCTGACCATGCGAATTGCAGACCACGACATGACCACGGACACCACGAAACCTGCCGGCCGCTGGCTGCATCGCTGGGCCCTCCTCACGGTGGGCGTCACGGCGTTGCAACTGGTTCTCGGTGCCGTGGTCACCAGTTTTCGCGTCGGCATGGCCGACCCGGTCTGGCCGACGCTGCCGTGGCATCTGCTGCTGATCTCGTGGCATGAGCCGAGCGCGGGGTTCCTCATCGAGCACACCCATCGTCTCACCGGCCACCTGGTCGGCACCTGCGCGATCGTCCTGGCCGTCTGGGCGTGGCTCGGCGAACCGCGCCGCTGGCTGGCCGGTCTCGGTCTTGCCGCGCTCCTGGCGCAGATCGTCAGTTTAGCGCTCTGTTTTGGGGCGATCGAGCGCGGTTCCGAGGCGTTCACTCGCGCCGAAGCGCGCCTCTGCCTGACATGCCTGGCGACGTGCCTGGTCGCGGTTGGGTCTTTCCTGATGGTAGCGGTGCGCTTGCGTGACGCCCGCTTCTGGGTTCGCTGGCTGACGCTGCTGACCCTGGCCGGCGTCATGGTGCAGGGACTGCTCGGCGGCTTCCGCGTCAAGCTGAACGCCTGGGCGGGACCGGAACTGGCCATCGTTCATGGTTGCTCCGCACAGGCCCTCTTCGCCCTGCTCGCCGCGGTTGCCGTGGTCACGTCGCCGGGCTGGCTTACCCCGGCGGCGGCCTTGCAGCCGGTGGCCTCGTTGTTACGGCTTTGCTCGCTGCTGGCAGTCGCGCTCGTATTCGTGCAGATGGTACTCGGCGCCCTGGTGCGACACACCGACGCCGCCGGCTGGGGACAGGCTCACCTGCTGTTCGCCTTCGTGGTCGTCGCCGTCGCGGTGGGACTGCTCGGCCTGGCGTTCCAGGACTGGCCTCATCTCGGCGGGGCGCGTGCGGCGGCCGTGTCGCTGGCGCTGCTGTTGGTCGTGCAACTGTTCCTTGGAGTGGAAGCGTGGATGTTCAAGTTCGCCTCTGGAGGCTTGCCGGAACTGGCTCCGGCGACGCTGCCGCGGGCGCTGGTGCGGACGTCCCATGTCCTGGTTGGAGCCGGCATCCTGGCCGCGACAGTGGTCGTGGCGATGCAGGTGCGGCGGCTGTCCTGGACCCTATCCCCAGCAACGCTGCCGGCTGGCCGGCTGGAGGGAGCGGCATGAAAGTGGCCACCACCGTCTACTCGGAAGCGCCGCCGCTGCTCCCCACAACTTTGGCCCTGGGCCGCAGTGCCGCCTGGGCGCGGGCGGCCGACTACCTGGAACTGACCAAGCCGCGCGTGGCCGTGCTCGTCCTCTTCACCGTCGGTATCGGTGCCCTGCTCGCCGGCGGCTTCTCCCTCGACCTGGCGGTCCTCTGGCACACGCTGTTCGGCACCGCTCTCGTGGCCGGCGGCGCCAGCGCGCTGAACCAGTTGATTGAGCGACACAGCGACGCCCTCATGCGGCGGACCCGGAATCGGCCGCTGCCAGGCGGGCGTCTCCAGCCATTCGAGGTGCTCGTCTTCGGCCTGCTCCTCGGCAGCGGCGGCGTGGCGTATCTCGCCGTGGCGCTGCATCAACCGTGGGCTGCCGCGGTTGCCGCTGTCACCTTTGTCAGCTACGTCGGCGTCTACACGCCGCTGAAACGGCTGACCTCGCTCAACACGCTCATCGGCGCCGTCCCCGGGGCGCTGCCGCCGGCGATCGGTTGGGCTGCCGTGCGTGGCTCACTGAACGCGGAAGTGCTGGCCCTTTTCCTGATCCTCTTTCTCTGGCAAGTGCCGCACTTTTTGGCGATCGCCTGGATCTACCGCGAGGAGTACGGCCGGGCCGGTCTGCGCATGCTGCCGGTGCAGGATCGGGAAGGAGGGCTGACGCGCTGTTACATGGTAACGTACTGCCTGACACTATTGCCGGTGAGCCTGATCCCAGCAATGCTCGGCATGGCCGGCTGGCTCTACGTCGGGGGCGCCCTGCTGCTCGGCCTCGGTTTCCTGGCCTGCACGCTGGGCTTCCTGCAGACGACGTCGCTACGGCACGCCCGCTGGGTGCTGCGGGCGTCGCTGATCTACTTGCCGGTGTTGCTGGCCCTGCTCCTGCTGGACGGTTTCGTCTTTTGTTCCTAGTCCCTGGTCTCTGGTCCCTGGCGAAGCCAAATGGACCAGCGACCAGGAACCGGTGACCAAGGACCAATGACTAAGGACCAATGACTAATATGGCACACGCAGTCGCTGACGACCCCAAGCTGCACATGGGGATGCCCCTGAACAATGGCAAATTCGCCATGTGGTTCTTCCTGATCACCGAGATCATGTTCTTCACGGGCCTGATCGGCACCTACGTGCTGCTGCGCAACGGGGCCCCGAACAGCCTGCACCCGTGGCCGAAGCCGCACCAGGTCCACCTGGAAGAATGGATCGGCGCCGGCAACACCTTCGTCCTCATCTGCAGTAGCCTTACCGTGGTGCTCGCCCACTGGGCCCTCGGTCGCGGCAACGTCAAACAGGCCACCATGTTCATTGGCGTGACGTTCACCCTCGGCCTGCTCTTCCTCGGCGTCAAGGCTTTCGAGTACAAGCACAAGATCGACTACGACATCCTGCCGGGCCACGTCGGCGACCATCTGGACGGGCAGACGGGCCAGTGGTTCAAGGATCGGGTGCGCGGCCAGCTCAATGAACTGGTCAAGGAGCCCGGCAAGTTCGGTCTGGCGGCCAGCTCGCCGCGCATCGAGGAGTGCAAGGAACTCCTGACCAACATGGACGACACGATCGATCCCGCGACAAAGCTGTTCGTCAAGGGCATGAGCCCGGACCAGGTCGGCAACAAGATCAACGAGATCCTCGAAAAAGCGGAAGAGAAGGGTGAGACCCTGCACCATCTGTCGCCCAAGATCGAGTTCGGCAACCTCTGGGCGTCCTGCTACTTCGCCATGACCGGCTTCCACGCTCTACACGTTTTCGGCGGCCTGGTGATCTTCGGAATCATCCTGCTGATGGCGGCGGCGGGCAAGCTGGGGACGCAACACGAGAACATGCTCGAGATTACCGGCCTGTACTGGCACTTTGTCGATATTGTGTGGATCTTCCTCTTTCCGCTGCTTTACCTGGTTTGATCCTCGCAGGAGTGTTTTGCGATGACCGATTCTCCCGACTCTCACGGGCACGGCGGCTCGAGGATCCAGGCATACGTCGTGGTCGGCGTGGCCCTGGCCATCTTCACCGCGGTTTCCTTCTTTGTAAACTACTTCGTCCGTAACGAGACCATCACGGCGTCGACGGGTTTCGCCATTATCCTCGGCGTGGCCGTGGTCAAGTCCGCGCTGGTCGGCACTTACTTCATGCACCTGAAGTACGACTGGGCCCAGATCGGCTTCATGATCGTCCCCGCCCTGATACTCGGGACGATGCTGTTTTTCGTCCTCATGCCGGATATCGTCCTGGCGTGGCGATAGCGACTGCACCTTACTGACCCGAAGCGCCAGCGCGGGGGAGGAATGAGCCCGCGCTGGCGCTTCGGGCCAGTAATCTCTTGTGGTGCCCCATGCGCCGCCTCGTCATCCTCTTGCTGGTGGCTGTCCTCGCCCTTGCGGCAGGCTGCCCCTCCGTCACGCCCCCCGCAACCCCTCCGGACGATCTCGGCACAGTCCAGAACTTCTCGCTCACCGAACGCAGCGGCCGCACCGTCACGCGCGCCGATGTTCTCGGCAAGGTCTGGGTCGCCGGCTTCGCCTTCACCCGCTGCAACGGCTCCTGTCCGCAGATCAGCGCCACCATGGCCAGGCTGCAATCCGACCTGGCCGACCGGCCTGACGTGCGGCTCGTCAGCTTCTCCGTCGATCCGGAGCACGACACCCCCGCCGTGCTGGAGCGTTACGCTGCACGCTACCATGCCGACCCCGACCGCTGGTTGTTCCTGACCGGCAAGCGCGACGACGTCTATGGCGTCATCCGCGACAGCTTCCATCTCGCCGTCGAGGAAACGCAGGGACCGGAACGCCGGCCCGGCAATGAAGTGACACACAGTTCAAGGTTGGCCCTTATCGATCGCAAGGGCCACATCCGCGGCTACTTCGACGGGCGGCAGGTCGATGACGAGGGCCAGCCGGTCGATGACGTACCGCGCCTCCGCCAGCAGATTCAGCTTCTCCTTGAGGAGAAGCCATGAGCGGTGCCGATCTGCCGGCCGTCAACGCCGTCCTCAACGCCACGAGTGCCGTGCTGCTCGTGCTGGGCTACGCCGCCATCCGCGGCCGGCAGGTGACGCTGCACAAAACGTGCATGCTCGCCGCATTGACCGTGTCGGCGGTGTTCCTGGCCAGCTACCTCTGGTATCACTTCATCGTCCTGGAGGGGAAGGCGACGCGCTTCGGCGAGCGCTTTCCGCAGGCGCCGGAGTCAGTGCGTTACCTCTACTACGGCGTACTTTTGTCGCACACCCTGCTGGCGGTGGCGACCGCGCCGCTGGCCCTGATAACGGCCTACCTCGGCCTGCGCAATCGGCTGCAGTGGCACGTCCGGATCGCGCGCTGGACGCTGCCGATCTGGCTGTACGTCTCGGTGACCGGCGTCGTCGTCTACTGGATGCTCTATCGCCTCTATCCGTTGCCTTGAGCGCGGCTTACAATGGCGGATATTGCTTTGGAGGAGATTCATGAAGCGCTTGTCCGGACTTCTGGGACCTCTGGCCCTGCTCGTGCTGCTGGGGATGCCCTTGCGCTCGGCGTACGCCTGCCCGGCCTGAGCGGACGCCATCGCCGCCTCCAGTTCGGAGGACGAGGACGATCCGCTACAGGAAACCAACGCGTACAACCGCAGCATCTACCTGTTTGCTGGGATGCCGTATCTTACGCTCGGAGTCTTCGGGTTCCTGGTCTATCGTGGCTGGAGACGGGGCCCGCGGGCTGGCTCAACGCCGGCGGCCACGACGCCGACGGTCGAGGGGACTCTCCATGCGAATGCCACTGACACGCCGGCAATTCGTGAACCGGACGCTCCAGGCGGGGGCGCTGGCCGGCCTCGCTGACCTGTCGTTCCTCAGCGACCTGCCTGCGGTCGCCGCGGACGAGGCGAAACTCGCGCCGGGGGTGGTGCGTTTCACCCCAGAGATCGAACCGCTGGTGCGACTCCTGGAGGACACGTCCCGGGACAAGGTCCTCGACGCGGTTGCCAGCCGTCTCCGCACGGGCACCAATTATCAGCAGCTCCTGACAGCGGTCTTCCTGGCCGGTGTGCGCGGCATCAAGCCGCGGCCGGTCGGCTTCAAGTTCCACGCTGTTCTCGTTATCAATTCGGCCCATCTCGCCAGTCTCGCGGCTGAGGACCGCGACCGCTGGTTGCCGCTCCTCTGGGCGATCGACAACTACAAGGTCTCGCAGGCCAAGAACAAGGAGGAGAGCGCCGGCTGGATGATGTCGGCTGTCGAGGAAGGCAAACTCCCAACGGCGGCGCAGGCGAAAAAGCGCTTCGTCGAGGCGATGGACAACTGGGACGAGGACGGGGCCGATCGCGCCGTCACCGCCCTGGCGCGCTCGGCGGGTGCCAGCGCGATCGTCGAATTGCTCTGGCGCTACGGCGCCCGCGATTTCCGAGACATCGGCCACAAGGCCATCTACGTCGCCAATTCGTGGCGGCTCCTGCAAGTCATCGGTTGGCGCCACGCCGAGCCGGTGCTGCGTTCCCTGGCGTTCGCGCTGCTGGAACACGAGGGCACGAATCCAGCGAAGCGCGATGGAGACCCGGATCGGCCGTGGCGCGACAACCTCCGCCGCGTCGGGCAGATTCGCCCGGAGTGGCAGCGCGGCAAAGTGTCCGCGTCAGCTGCCACCGATCTGCTCGCCACGCTGCGCACGGCCAACTCGAACGACGCCTGCGACAAGGTGCTCGAGCTCCTGAACAAGGAGATCGATCCGGCGTCTATCTGGGACGGCCTGTTCCTGCGGGCCGGCGAACTGCTCGTGTGTCAGCCGGGAATCGGCGGCCTGCATTGCGTCACGGCCACGAATGCCCTGCACTACGGTTACCTGGCCAGCGGCAACGATGAGACGCGGCGGATGCTGATGCTTCAGGGAGCCGCGTTCCTGCCGATGTTTCGCGATTTCATGTCCTCACGCGGGAAGGTGCGCGACGACCTGCGTCTGGACGTGCTGGAGCGGGCGGACCTGAAGAACAGTGGGCCGCAAGCGCTGGAAGAGATCTTCGCCGAGGTGAGCAAGGATAAGCTAACAGCGTCGCGCAAGGCACTGGCGTGGCTGGAACAGAAGGACGCGCGGCCTGACGATTTGCAGGCGGCGGCGCGGCGGCTGATCTTCAGCAAGGGGACCGATGCGCACGATTACAAGTTCAGCGTGGCGGCGCTGGAGGATTATTACCACGTGACCCCAGCGCTGCGCAATCGCTACCTGGCCGCGAGCATGTGCTGGCTGCGCGGCAGCGGCGACAAGAACAACGATTTGATTCGCCGCGCTCGGGCGGCGGTGTAGCACGCCTCACCAACCCACAGCGTCAGCGAGGGAATTGAGCCCTTGGTTGCGCTGCGAGCCAGTGGTCGGCGACAGCTGATCTGCGGCGTGGGACCGGTGTCCGTGGGGTGGGACCGGTGTCCGTGGGGTGGGACCGG
>JRHI01000176.1_pt1 | contig 71819 bp, 69 predicted proteins | sample 215371 | NCBI WGS metagenome assembly JRHI01 (sample SAMN02929681, study PRJNA255918) | sediment metagenome | biome: cave system; feature: Ice Cave; material: Sediment; isolation source: sediment from deep within a dark volcanic ice cave with no known source of... ... | reverse complement strand
GTGAGGATCGCCAACGAAGTTCCACGACGATCCGGACATCCTCGCTCGCACCTTCCGGACGTTCCGGAACTTGGCTGGCAACTTGCCAGGCAACACCTCCAGGACGCCAGGCAAGTTGCCAGGCACTTCGGCTGGGGTTCCCAGGCAAGACCCTGGTCGGAACCCAGGCAAGACGACTGGAGGCCGTGCCAAAGATCATCGAATGCATGGGGGATTGAGCCAGGATCCCGAAAAGCGCGAGAGGCAGATGGCTGGCCTACGCCAGGGCTGGGAGAAAGCCCGAGCCAAATACGCGCCCGAGCAACGCGATGATCCGCGAAGCGCAAACCCACCCAGGCCGCCGGTCAAATCGACCTCAGAGGTCGCCGCGCCGGGGGCGGTTAGCGTCCTCCCGTATAGCGAGAGCGTCGATGAGTCCGAGCCCATTCCCGTACGAACGCGCTCGGCGAGGCACAGTGCGCCTGATCGCCTCGACCACAGCAGGTGATAGCGGCTCGACTGCGTCGCGGGGGGAGGCCCGGGGGCGCGCACGAGCGAAAGTGGGTTGCCTGGGATCGCCTCGCTCTCGGCCGCGTGGCGCAAGACGCTCGAGAGGAACGTGCGGGCCTTTCGGTGCAGCACGTGTGATCCGCTACCAAAGCGTGACTGAACGACGGTCATCGAGACACTCGGATAATCACCAACCTTCGGATTAGGGGAAGCACGACGTGGGAGCGCCCCGGTGAACGCAGAAGCGCGACGTGGGATTGCAGTATGCGCCCGCCCTTGCTCGTGGATGCAGTCGTCGGACCGACACTGCTAGGCGCCGAGAACGCACAGACGATCAGGTCGCTCCGGCGGCTCCTGGGTAAGGCAGAGAACAAACATGGGGCGTTCGCCGACGCGGAGAGCGGACTCAGCCAGAGGCGCGGAATCGTTCACATAGCGTCGGCCTCGCTGGCCGACGCGGAAACGCCCGTTGCTTGGCTCGGGGGATGAGACAGGCTTGATTGATCCGTCGAGCGTTTCCTTTCCGCGCGCGGCATCGTGTCACCGCGTTATCTCGACGCAGGGTGTAGTACCTGCGGAGGACGCGAGGTCGTGCTCATGGCGGACGCGGGACCCCGGGTGAGCGACTACCGTGCGTCCGTGAGCAGCATCAGCGAAGCGCGCGCGAGGGCGGGGGACTGGGCTCTGTCGGCCGCGCTGGTGGCGGTGTCGGTGATCATGTTTGCCTCGGGAGGCGTGCGGAGCGCCGTGCTTCTCCTGGCGGTGATCGCGGTTCCGGCGACCGTAGCCGTGCGGAGGATGAACGCCGGGGTGGCGGCAGCCTCGGCACTCGCCGGGATGGCGCTGCTTGCTCGCCAGGGCGCCAGCGCTCGCGACTACATCACGTGTCCGCTGGCGGTGCTGCTCGACTTCTACATGCTCGGCCGACAGGCCGGGGAGGAGGGGCGCGTGGTCTCGATTTGGGTGCTCGTGTTGGCTGCGGTCCCGGTAATCGTCGTCGATCCACATGGCCGAGGACCGATCCAGCAGGCCGTCACGGTCACCTTGTTTGTGGCATTGCCCTGTGCGGCGGGAGCGGTGATTGGTGGCCGATCCCGCGAAGCGTCGCTCTTGCGGGACCGCTTCGCCCGGGCCGCACGTGAGCAGGCGGAGCGCTCGGCCCGGGCCGCGGCCGATGAGCGGGTCCGCATCGCGCGCGAGCTTCACGACATCGTCGCGCACGGGCTGAGCGTGATGGTGATCCAGTCGGTGGCAGCAAGGCGGGTCGCCGGGCGCGATCGTGCCGCGGCGGCAGAGGCACTCCGAGCCGTCGAGCAGAGCGGCCGAGAGGCGCTCGCTGAGCTGCGCCGACTGGTCGGCGTCCTGCGCCGTAGCGGGGATGATCCGATAGCGGCGGCCGGAGCCGGTCTTGTCCATATCGGTCCGCTGGTGCGGCGGATCCGGAAGGCCGGACTCGTGGTCGAGGTGGAGCTCGCTCATGGCGCAGCCCCGCTGCCTGCGGGGGTGGACTTCGTTGCGTACCGGATCGTGCAAGAGGCGCTGACGAATGCTCTGCGGTACGCCGGTCCAGGCTCAACGGTGCGTGTCTCGACCCGGTCTGCCGGCGGTGAGCTGGTCCTTGCGGTGTGCGACGACGGACGCGGGGTTGGAGTCGTAGCTGATGGAGCTGGCGCCAGGCAGGGGTTGATAGGCATGCGCGAGCGGGTCAAGCTGTTTGGCGGCGAGTTGGAGGCAGGCACGAAACCGGGCGGCGGGTTCCTCGTCCGGGCTCGGATCCCAAGTACGGAGGCGATCGTGGCATGACCGCAGGGGCACAGCGCCACAAGCGGCGCGAGGCTGCGCTGATCCTGGCTTCGCTGGTCGTGTTCGAGGCCACGGTCGTGCTGAGCGGCCACCGTCGGTTGCCCGCCGTTGCGGCGATATTTGTCGCTGCGTTGATGATCGCCGCGCTCGTCGTGCGCCGTGGGGCTCCGTTGGCGTTCGTGTGCGTGACCACGATCGGGGCTGTCGTCTTGCTAAACGACGTTGTTTCCTCGGTGGCGGGCTTGTACGTGCTGCTCGTTCCGGCCTACGTGGTTGCGGCTTATGGGTCTTCGCGCTCTGCCGGCATGGGTCTCGTCATTGTCGTCGGCGCGGCTTGGACGATCGAAGCGCTCAATGAAGCGAGGACGAGCGCCTGGGTATTCAGTGCTGCCGTGGTAGGCGCCGCTTGGACCTGGGGACGCGCGGTGAGCCGGCGGCGGACGCTTGCGCAGCGACTGGAGAGAAGCGCGAGTCAGCTCGCGGCTGAGGAGGAGACGCGGCAGCTACTCGCCGTCGCCGATGAGCGCACACGAATTGCTCGTGAGCTGCAGGCTGTCATCGCTCGCAGCGTGAGCTTGATGGTGTGCGAGGCACGTGCGGCCCAACATCTCCTGATGGCGGGAGCTGAGGAAGCCGACAGCGCGCTCGCCTCGCTCGAGACGACCGGCCGGCAGACGCTGTCGGAGATGCGCAGGCTGCTCGGCGTTCTCCGGCACTCCGACAACGGCGCCGAGCTCCAGCCCCAGCCGCGGTTAGGCCAGATCCTCGGTCTCGTCGAGCGGGCGCGACACAGTGGACGAAACGTCGCGTTCGACCTGGTGGGCGAGCCGCGTCCCGTTTCGGCCAGCTCCGAGATCACCGTCTACAGGATCATTGAGGAAGCACTCGACGGCTCGGCCACAGCCAAGATGTGGCTGACGTTCGACGCGGAAGCGGTCACGCTCCGGATCGAAGCCAGAGGACGGCTCCAAGCGTGGCCATCGGATCGCATCCGCGAGCGGATCACCCTCTGCGACGGAGCGCTGCAGTGCGATGCAACCGAACGCAACGGCCGGCGGCTGAGCGTCACGATCCCGATCGCCGTCGAGTCGGTGACGGTGTGAGCATCCGAGTGCTCATCACCGACGATCAGCGGCTCGTTCGGACCGGCCTGCGCCTGATCCTCGACAGCGAGGCCGCTATCGAGGTGGTCGGGGAAGCCGAAAGCGGCCGGGACGCTCTGCGCTCAGCCGACGAGCTTCGGCCCGACGTCGTGCTGATGGACATCCGCATGCCCGAGCTCGACGGTATCGAAGCTACTCGGCAGCTCACCTCCGCTTACGGCGACCCGCCCCGGGTGCTGATCCTCACCACCTTCGATCTGGACGAGTACGTTTTCGATGCCATTCGGGCCGGCGCGAGCGGCTTTCTCCTCAAGGACGCACCCGCCGACCAGCTCATCGCCGCCGTCAAAACGGTCGCCGCCGGCGACGCCCTGCTGGCTCCCGCGATCACACGCCGGCTCATCGAGGAGTTCACTGCGTCCCGCACCGTGAGGCCAGCCGCGCTCGACGAGCTCACCGAACGCGAGCACGAGGTGCTACGGCTCGTGGCCCAGGGACTGTCGAACGCCGAGATCGGCGCCGAACTTTTCATCGCCGAGACGACCGTGAAGACACACGTGACCCGGATCCTGATGAAGCTCGGTTTGCGTGACCGGGTCCAGGCGGTCGTCCTCGCGTACGAGAGCGGCACCGTCATACCGGGCCGCGGGCGCTGACGGCCTCGGCAGACCGTCCTACCTGGGGAGGGCCCATCGTCCCCACAAATCATCCTCCCGGTGACGCGAGACAACCGCGCAGGCTGATGACACAGGGATGACCGCTACCTACGGTCCGGTGTACCCACAACCCCGAGGAGCAGCCATGGATCCCATCCCTTCAATCGACCGCCGCCGACTCCGCGAAGCCGGTGCCGTGTTCAGTCTCGTCGCGCTGATCGCCGCCGCCGAACTCATCCAGCCCGTTGACCATGCGATGTCCAACGTCGAGCAGCTGCGTGCCGCGGCCGCGCATCCCGGCGCACTGCGGATCTCAAGCTCACTGATCCTCCTCGCCGCCATGGTTGCACCTGTGGCGGTGTTCGCTCTCACCCGGTTGGTGCCGAGTCGCATGGCAGTGTGCGGAGCGGCACTCGGTCTCGCTGGCGCCGTCGGACTGGCTGCCATTGCCGTACACCAGCTCGTCCTGCTCGGGCTCGCCGAAACCCATACCTCCAGCGCCGGGACCGTGCTCGCTTCCATCGACCACGCCGCAACGCCCGCAATTCTCATCCCAATCTTCGCGCTGCCGCTGGCGCTCACCCTCCTCGTTGTCGGCCTCTACCGCGCCACCTTCATCTCCAACGCGATTCTCGCGATTGGACTCACCTACACCGTCACGGAGTTTCTTCCCTCCTCGACCGGCACGGCCGGAGAGATCGTCCACCACGCGCTCGGGCTGATCGCCTTTGGCGCAATCGCGGCGCGCATGCTCACGGCTCGTGCCCAGCCGACTGCAAGCAAGGTGAGGGCCGCGAAGCGTCCGGCTGTTACCACAACAACGTAGTGCCGCCCGCGGCTTCTGCTCACTCGATCCTAAGCCAACAGCGTCACGAGCCGCGACACCGAACGATCGGTCGTAGATGAACTTGCAAGGCGCGGTGGGACAGTCGATGGGACAGTCTTGGGCCAGCAGCCAAGACATCCTGGCCGTCGCGGCGACATCGGAGGTGCGGCGAATCACACGCGAACGGACGCGTGTCGCCCGGCATATGAGGGCGCCACCTGCACAGCGCCGAGCGGCACGCCCGGTTACGAATGCGGGTTTCCGGTGAGCCGGGGGCGCCGGCTCCTGCTAACGCAGGAGAAGCGTGCGCCGCCGCGCGTTCCGCGCCGAGCGAGGCTCTCGCGGTGATCAGCGAGATGCTGGTGGGACGAGCGAAGCGTCCGGGGCCGGGCGGGCGGCGAGGCCGCGATTTCCGAGATCGGCTGGTTGCGGTGGCGTTCCAAGACTGGCTTCCGATTCGCGGGACGCGGCGTTTTCGCCTTTGCAGCTGAAGGCCGGCTCGCGACACGCCGTGTGCCGCGCGCCGGCCGGAGTTGGTTGAGGTGCTCAGGCGTGGGCTGCGATCGCCTCGTCGGCGGTCAGCTGCTGGATGATCGAGCCAGCGTCGAGCCAGACGTTCTCGCGCGACATCGCGCCGTCCTTGAACTCCCACAGGTGGAGCATCCTGAAGCTGATCCGCTTGCCGTGACCCGGGATGCCGAGGAACTCACCTGGGACGGTGCCCTCCCACTGGTGCTCGATCACGCAGAAGTCCTCACCGTACTTCGCGTGGTTGACGTCCATTCGCTCGGTCTGGATGTTCGCTGTGAGGAACTCGTAGAACCGCTTCGCTGCCTCGGGGCCCTCAAGCGCCCCGAGCGGCGAACCGACTACGTCGTGGATCACGTCGTCGGTGTACATCGCGACTGACCCGTCCGGGTCGCTCGTTTTCTCGGCTGAGAGGTGCGCCTCGATCAGTCGGTCCATCTCCACGCGTGTCATGTTGACCCCCGTTTGGGTTGGTTGTGGTTGCCGTTCCTGGCGGCTTCATTCCGTCCTCGCAAGTCCGTGATCAGGGTGTTGATCGCCCACTGCAGGGCCGCGGCGATCTCCTCACCTGACATCCCGTTCTCGTCGTGCATCGTCACCCAGGCGAGCATGTTGCTTAGACAGCCGAACACGCCCTCGGCCTGCCGGCGCTCGGCTTCGGCGAGATGCCCCGTGACCTCCTCGAGCGCGGTGTGAAGATTCTCGAGGCGCCGCCGGCGCCGCACCGAACGGACGGCGTTGCCGACCCGGGTCAGCGCCAACACCCGCACAAGCTCGGGGCGCTCGTCCCAGGTCGGGACGTTGATCGCCATCGCCCGGACGACCTCTTCGAGCGTCTTCGGCAGCCCGGTTTCGGCGAGCCGAAACAGGTTGTTCCCAATCCATTCGCTGGCGGCCGCCAGCAGGTCGTCGCGGGTCGGGAAGTGGCGGTAAATCGTCCGCACCGAGACCCCGGAGGCCTTCGCGACCTCCGGGATCGTCAGTTCGGTCGCGCCGCCCCGCTCGAGCAGGTCGACAGCCGACTTCAGGATCAGCTCGCGCGTGAGCGCGTGGTGGCGGTCGCGTAGGCCCCGTGGAAGGGCCGTCTCGCTGGCTTCGGCGGTAGCAGCACCGGCTGCCCTTGGCACCCTCTGATCGCTCATCTTGGCATGAGCATGCCAGTTCGCTATGAACCTGTCAAGCGCGGCAAGGACGCGCCTCTCCGAACCAGCCGGGCCGTGTCGATTTACGACCCATCCTTCTTGACGACCAGATGCGTCTGCTGTCCCGAACGAGGGCGGCCGAGTTCCACCGGGTCGCGTTCCTCCTCCTCGTCAGATGCCGGTCTCCCTCGGGCGAGATCGGGGTGATGAGCATCCGATCTCGGCTTGGCCGGAACACGACCGCGCCTGACCCCGGCGCGCTCGGCTGATCGGCTCAGATAACTCCGATCGCGTCCCGGGGTCGCCCGCACCTCGGCGCGAAGGCCGGGCAAGCGCGCTTGGCGTCGGTGAGCGCGTTATCAACCTGATCGAGCGGCGCACCAGCGCAGCCCTCTCGAGCGGACTGTTCATTAGCGCAATCCCGACAAACCACTACCCGCTCCACCGGCAGTCCCCCAGCCCCGTCGTTGACGATCTCGACTCCGGCTTCCGACAGGTCGCGTGTCACAGTCACTTGCGCAGTGATTGCGGCGCTGTGGCGGATCACCTCGGTCGCGCCTTCGCGCGCATGGCCTGGGCTAGCCGCCTCGAGCCGGACTGCCCGCCGAGGGCGGTCTCGGTCAACTCTCAACCGTATTGACATGCGCTAAAGACGCGAATAGGGTCGCTGGCTGGAAACACTAAGTGGGCGAGTGGGGGAGTAATCCATGTCCAAAACACGCCTCGCATTTATCTCAGGCATCTCGATCGCTCTGGTCACCGGCTCGCTGTTACCGTGCGCTGCCGCGGCGCGTCCCAAGAAGAAGCCACAGACCTGCTTGGCAAGTGGCTGCATCTGGAGCCTCACAACCTCCCAGGGACAGAACGGCATCTTCCAAACCCAAAACCACCACATCAAAACGCTTCACGCCGCCATGACGTGGACCTGCAAGGACGGCTCCCACACTAATTTCGTGGGTATCCTCCCCACGAAAATCGATGCGTCCGGAAACTTCTCGGCAAGCCAGTTTCGCGGTACCGGGACCTTCCGCTTCAGCGGGAAAATTACCGGCAAGACCGCCGTGGGGCGCTTCAGTTTCACCGGTGGCCCTCCTGGCTTTTGCAGCGGCAACGCAACCTGGAAAGCTACGGCCGGAAACAGCGGCACGGGCGGACGTCGTTGAATACCGATGATCACCGAGGCCGCCCACCAGGCAACAAGGGCGAGCAGTAACCGGCCCATCCGCCGGCGGTCGAGGAGATCGTCGCCGTGATGCGCACCATGGGTGACCGCGCTGGCGGCAACCCGTCCGCGTGCTCATTGTGTTGCTAAGCCAGGAGCCACCAAGCGCTCTGGCCTCAGCCTCCCGGCTGCTGTCACGAGCGAAGGGGCCGTGTCACGCGGCTCCGAAGCCAGCCGGCATGCTCCCGCTCGGCTCCAGCAACCGGGGGGTTCGCTGTACTTTTGGGTCGACATCTAGGGAACGTCGGCGCTCGCCGCCTGCTGCACGACTTGCTTGGCATCTGCCGGAAGCCAGAATCCGCGCCGGGCGAGAAGATTGCTCTCCCGGGCCACCCGAGCGACGTAGTCGCCGTGACTGCTGTAGAGCGAGTGGAGCGTCGCGTGAGAGAACGGCGTGCTGTACCCAATCAACGGACACAAACCCGAAAGACCGATGTCGTGCGAGACGACATCGGTGGGCGTGTAGCTGGCCGTGGGGACGTCGAGGAACGGGGTGCGCAGGCCGCCGAGGGCGTTGCCGAACCCGTCGCGTGCGATCGTGCCCGCGGGTGCCTCGATCCTGCCAGCTCGCGGCGCCGGGGTGCCGTCATCCACCCATTTCGTCAGGGCGGCGAACGCGGCGTTGGCGACGTAGCTGAAGGGGTACGGGTCCGGGTCGACGGTTCCCGGCACACCGATCCATGGGCCGTTGACAAACTGCTGGTGGGTGCAGCCGGCGGGAGGGAGCGCAGCCACGGGGATCCGCTCGAGCTCGGCCAGGTCGCGCTGCTCGGTGGTCAGCGAGCTGTTGAGATCGTTGGACACGTGACTGGCGCCCGGAACCTCCCACAGCCGGTAGCGATCGTTCGGCGCATCGCTGTCGGGGCGCCGATAAGCCAGTCCGGTCGGGGCGCCGAGAATCGCCGCCTCGGTCTCGGTGTTGATTTGGATGACCGGTGAATCGCGCGGCTGCATTCGGTTGCGCGCGTCGCCGGGCGACAGCGATCCTGCGGGCGTGAGGCCAAAGTTGATGTCGGCGGGTCCGACCGTGCCTCCCGGCACGTAGCCGTCGTACACCGGACCTCCACCCGGCAGGCGATCGACAGCATTGAACACTTCGGCCTGGGTGAACGTGAACGCCCCGTCCTGGGAGAATCCTGCCTCGAAGACGTGCTTGACCCTGAGGCGGCGGGTGGGGCTGCCGGGACCGTTGAGCTTGAACAGCGCGCCGATCTGCGCTGCCACATCGAACGTGATCCCGTCGTCGACCGCGCTGTTCTGGCCCCAGGTCAACCGCGCGTATCGAGTGGGCTCGAACTGCTTGAGCGCGTTGATCGACGCGTACCTGGGCGTCCACCCGACGAAGATGTCTCCCCGCCGGACAAAGTAGGGCCACGAGCGGTCCCAGACGTTTGCGATGTCGTATCCGGAAGATGGATTGAGCGGCTCGATCACGATCGTTCCACTGAATCTCCGCGGGTCCACGGGCCGCTTGACCAGCATCCTCGTCGTGTACGGGAGCTTTGTACAACCGAGCGGCTGGGCGCTCGGCGGGCAAGGCGAAACGACGCGGATGCCAGTGGACGTGTACTCGTACAGCCTCCCGGTACCCGAGACGAAGTATTCGTTCTCCGCGTACCCGGACGGGACGGGTGGCTCCGGGCCGAACCCGTCGGCGATGAACGGATAATCCGCGGCCGTCGACGGAATCGGGCCCGACACCGCGGGCGATGAGACGGTGAACGAGCTTCCGCGTGCGCCGCCTGAGCAACCGGCGAGGGCTACGCATCCGCACGCGAGGAGGCAGGTTAGGAGCCGACGACCGCGCATGACGCCGTGGCTGGTGCTCACGCGGCGGTGCTATCCGTCCAAGCCACTGGCTTTGATGACCTCGCCATCGCGGTCAATGCTAAGCGAGGTAGTGGCCGTCAAGACGGAGACGAGCGGCGACCGACCGGGGTCCCGCCCGGCTCTGACGGTCGACCAGCCTGACTAGAGTGCAGCCATCCCGGCACGAGTGGCGATAGCGATGGCGGTGCTGGTGATGGCCGGATGCGGCTCGTCAGCCGTCAAGACCAGCCCGAGCGCCACCATCGGGCAGGCGCCGAGCGCCCAGGCCCCGGTCGCCCAAGCCCACCCCCAGGCGGTCGAACCGGTGGCGGGACAGGTGGGGAAAGCCACCGCGACGACCTCGACGCCGACGATCACCTCGGCCCCGCCGGCCGGTCCGCTCGCACCGGCCAGCGTTACCAGCCGTCCGTCCAAGGGCGCGCCGACCGACGCTGAGGTCCGAATCGAGGTGGCGCGCTTTCAGCGCGCGGTCGCCCGGTACCACCTCGATCGGCTCAACCTCGCGGGCGCGCTGCTGACTCCGTCACAGGTCCCGCCCGGCCAGTACAACGTCAGCATCGCCTCGGTCTACACCGACTACGGGCTGCCGATCGCCTGCGGGGGCGTCCTGCACGTCCCGCAGCTCGGCGTTGCCAACAAGACATTGCCCTGCGGCACGGAAGTGACCTTCCGCTACGGGGGGCGGGCGATCCGCGTCCCGGTGATCGACCGCGGGCCATACATCGCCGGGCGCGAGTGGGACCTGACCGGGGCGGCTGCCGAGGCGCTCCATTTCCCGGGTCTGGGGCCGATCGAATGGAAGATCGGCTGAGTTGGCGGCCGGCGTGATCACGGTGCGAGCGGAGTACAATTTATCTGAGTCCGCCTCGACCCTCGGCGGCCAGATTGTCCGGCTCCAACCCTTCGGCCGGCGGCCGTGTGGACGTAAATCGTCAACCCAGTGGTCAGGAGCCGCAGGATGAATCACCGCCCCGGATGTCTACGTTAGGTCTCATCTTCCTAGCGGTCGCCGTGGTGCTGTTGCTGGTCGAGGCGCACCTCTCGACCGGTGGCCTGATCGGCGCGCTCGCCGTGGCCGCGCTCGTGGGCGGCGTGGCCTTGCTGCTGACCGGGGCCGCCGCCGGATCGCTTGCCGTGCTCGCGGTGTCGGGCGGCGTCTGTCTCGCCGGGACCGGCGGCCTCGTGATGCTGGGGCGCAAACTGCGGCCGGTCGGCCGAGCCCGTCCGCGTTCGGGCGTTCAGGCGATGGTCGGGCACCTTGGGGTCATGCGCGCGGACGGGCCCGCCGCGCGCGTTTTCGTCGACGGCGCGCTGTGGCGGGTCCAGCCGAGTTCCCTGGACGAAGGAAACCCTTTGCAGGACGGTGATCGCGTGGTCATCGAACACGTCAACGGATTGACCTTGCATGTGCGCAAGGCCGAGGAACTGGAGTTGAATCGATGATTCTGACCGTCGTTGCGATCGTGGTGGCTGTGATCTTGCTGCTGGGACTGGTCCTGGCTTCCGCCTCGGTGCGGGTACTGCGTGAATACGAGCGCGGCGTCGTGTTTCGCCTCGGCCGCCTCGTCAACGAGCGAGGCCCGGGCGTCGTCCTGCTGTTGCCGTTCGCCGAGCGCCTAGAGCGGGTCAGCCTGCGGACGGTGACCCTCCAGGTCCCACCCCAGGAAGTCATCACGCGCGACAACGTACCCGCGCGGGTTACCGCGGTCGCGTACTTCCGGGTCGTCGACCCGAACAAGTCGATTGTCGAGATTCAGGATGTCCTGTCGGCGACCTCGCAGATCGCCCAGACGACCCTGCGCTCGGTGCTCGGCAAGGCGGAGCTCGACACGTTGCTCTCCGAGCGTGAGCAGCTGAACGCGAGTCTGCAGCACATCATCGACGACCAGACCGAACCGTGGGGCGTCAAGGTGCTGACCGTCGAGATCAAGGACGTCGAGATCCCCGAGAGCATGCAGCACGCTATGGCGCGCCAAGCCGAGGCCGAGCGTGAGCGGCGGGCGAAGATCATCGACGCCGAAGGCGAGTTCCAGGCGGCAGCGAAGCTGCTCGAGGCCGCCGAGCTGATCAGCCGCAACCCGGTCACCATCCAGCTGCGCTACCTGCAGACGCTGCGAGAGATCGGCGGCAACGAGAACTCCACCATCGTGTTTCCATTCCCGCTTGACCTGCTGCACAAGCTGCAGGGCACGCTCGCGGCCACCGGGGACGCGCCAACGGCCACGACGCAGGCGATCCCCGCGACCGCCACGAACGGAAGTCCCGGTCAGCCTCCGGAGATCAAGGCCGACTGAGCCGGCGAACCGTCAACGCCGAACGCGTCCGACAGCGACAACACATGGGGGGTAAGGACGAAGCGTGAGGTGCCGTCCTCCCCCCCGGCGCGGGCCAGGGCGACCGCGTCTTGTTCGTCGCGGGGGCCATCGTCGACGGCGGGGAGAAGATGCAAATGCTGTTCGGTACGCATCGCGCGGGTCTTCCGATGACGATAGTTGCGCGGGAAACGTCGCCCTCCATGCCATCATCAGGGCAGGCCCCCCGCCCGACAGGAGAAATTGATGCCCACACCGCTGCAGCAACTCACCGAGCATGGCCAGAGCCCCTGGATCGACTACGTCTCCCGCCTGTTCATTCGCGACGGCGACCTCGCCGGCCTGATCGAGCGCGGCATCGTCGGGATCACCTCCAATCCGACGATCTTCCAGGCCGCGATCGCCGACGGCGACGCCTATGACGAGCAGTTGCGCGAGGTGCTGCAAGACGAGAGCGATCCCAAGGAGGCGTTTCTCGCCCTCGCCCAGCAGGACATCCGCGACGCGTGCGACGAGCTTCGGCCGGTGTTCGACCGTGGCGACGCTACGCGCGACGGATGGGTCTCGCTCGAGGTCGATCCGAACTTCGCCTCCGATGCGGACGCCACGTCCAAGGAAGCCCGTCGCTTGCATGGCCTGATCGATCGTCCCAACCTGTTCGTCAAGATTCCGGGCACCGAGCCTGGGCTCCAGGCCATCGAGGACACGATTGCGGCCGGGATCCCGGTGAACGTGACCCTGCTGTTCTCGCTGCAGCGCCATCGCGAGGCCGCGGAGGCTTATCTGCGCGGTCTGAAGCGCCTGCGCGAGAGTGGCGGCGACGTGCGCACGGTCGCCTCGGTCGCCTCGTTCTTCGTGTCTCGGGTCGACACCGAAGCCGACAAGCGACTCGAGGAGATCGGCGGCCATGACGAGCTCAAGGGAAAGCTCGCCATCGCCAACGCAAAGCTCGCCTATCAGACGTACAACGAGCTGTTCTCGGGGCCGGCATGGGAGGAGCTCGAGCGCGAGGGGGCCTCGCCCCAGCGGTGCCTGTGGGCCTCGACCTCGACCAAGAACCCCGACTACCGGGACGTTCTCTACGTGGAGGAGCTGATCGGTCCCAATACGGTCAACACGATGCCTCGCGAGACGGTCGAGGCGTTCGAGGACCACGGCCACGCCGAGAGCACGCTCGAGCGCGATCTCGACGGCGCACGGAAGACCCTGGAGGACTTTGCCGCTGCGGGTATCGACTACGACGATGTGGTCGAGGTGCTCGAGCGCGAAGGCGTCCAGAAGTTCGCCGCCTCGTTCCGTGAGCTGATCGACGGTGTCGCCGGGAAGCGGGACCAGCTCGTCAACGCATGAGCGAAGCCCCGGCCGGCAACGTCCCGGGGCTCAGTCGACGTCGGGGACGTGGTCGCGCAGTTCGGCCAACCACGCAACGGCCGTGCTGTCGCTGGGCGCGCGCCAGTCACCGCGGGGGGAGAGCGAGCCACCTGAGCCGACCTTCGGCGCGTTGGGCAGTGCCGAGCGCTTGAACTGGCTGGTGCGGAAGAAGCGGTCGAGGAAAACCTCGAGCCAGTGCTTGATCTCAGGCAACGGATACTCGTTGCGGCGATCCTCGGGCACCAGTTCCGGCCAGCCGCCCGCTGCCCTAGAGCCCCACACGTGATCGGCCAGGAATGCCACCTTGCTCGGGCGGTAACCGAAGCGCAGGATGTAATAGAGGAAGAAGTCCTGGAGCTCGTAGGGACCGACGACGCTCTCGCTGTCGGCGCCGGGCGTGTCTGAGTTGGCGTCCTCGCGGGGGATCAGCTCAGGGGAGATTTCGAGCTCGAGCACGGCGCCGAGCACCTCGCTGGCCGCCGGACCGAACTGTTCGGTGTCGATGGCCCACCGGAGCAGAAACTGGATCAGGGTCTTCGGGACCGAGGCGTTGACGTTGTAATGCGACATCTGGTCACCCACCCCGTAGGTGCTCCAGCCCAGAGCCAGCTCGGACAGATCCCCGGTCCCGAGTACGAGCCCGCGGTGATGATTAGCCAGCCGAAACAGGTGTGAGGTGCGCTCGCCGGCCTGCACGTTCTCGTAGGTGACGTCGTAGCTGGTCTCGCCGCGGGCGGCCGGATGGCCGAGATCGGTCAGCATCTGCGTCGCCGACGGTCGGATGTCGATCTCTCCATTCGTGACCTCGAGCGCCTGCATCAGTCGGTGGGCGTTCTGTAGCGTGGTGCTGCTGGTGGCGAACCCGGGCATCGTGTAGGCGAGCACGTTCTTGCGGGGTAGCCCGAGTCGGTCGACTGCCCGAGCGGCGACGATCAGAGCGTGGGTGGAGTCAAGGCCACCGGAGACCCCGAGCACCACCTTCTCGATCCCGGTCGCGCGCATCCGGGTCTCGAGCCCGTGCACCTGGATGTTGTAAACCTCCTCACAGCGCTCGGCGCGACCGGTCAGATCGGAGGGCACGTAGGGGAACCGCTCGATCTGCCGGTGCAACGGGACCGGGTTCTCACCCACGTCGAGCTCGAACTCGATCGTGCGGAATCCGCTGAGCGCCTGTCGGTGATCGTGAATTCCGTCGGCAAAGCTGCTGGTGCTGGCCCGGTCGGCGACGATCCGATCGAGGTCGATGTCCGCGTAGATCAGCTGCTCGTCCTCGGCGAAGCGCTCGGCCTCCACGACCAGATCGCCGTTCTCGCAGATCAGCGCCTGGCCGTCCCAGGCCAGGTCGGTGGTCGACTCGCCCACGCCCGCGGCGGTGAACAGGTAGCCGGTGAACGTGCGGCCAGACTGGGACTGGCACAGCAGCCGGCGGTAATCGGCCTTTCCCACCGTGATGTTGCTGGCCGACAGGTTGGCGATCACCGTGGCTCCCGCCATGGCGCCATAGGTGCTGGGGGGAATCGGCGACCACAGGTCCTCGCAGATCTCCACGTGCAACGTGAAGTGTTCGACATCGCGGCAGGTGAACAGCAGCCTCGAGCCGAACGGAACCGCTTCTCCGAGCAGGCGCACGTGATCTCCGACGGCGTCGCGCGCGGCGCGGAACTGGCGCTTTTCGTAGTACTCGCGATATTCGGGCAGATAGCTCTTCGGCACGACCCCCAACACCCGCCCCCGATGGATCACGATCGCGGCGTTGAACAGTGCCCGCTCGACCATCAGCGGCGCTCCCACGACCAGCACCGGCAGCAGCTCCTCGCTGGCGTCGACGAGCTCGCGCAGCGCGGCGCGCACCGCGTCGTGCAGCGCTTGCTGGTGGAACAGATCCTCGTTGGTGTAGGCCGAGATACCGAGCTCAGGAAAGGCGAGCAGAGCCGTGCCCGCCTCTGAGGCCCGCTGCGCGAGCGCGATGGTTCGCTTCACGTTGAACGCGGGCTCGGCGACCTTGACGGTCGGGACCGCCGCGGCGACGCGCACGAAGCCGTGGCTGTAGAGGGAATGGAATGAAGTCACGCGATTTCCGGGGCTTACTCGTAGTTGTGGTCCGGGGCTGTCCGGACCGGGTAACCACCAATCATGGCTGGTGAAGCAGATTCTGCCCAAACTGGGCGTTCGCTCCCCGAGCTGGTCGAGGAACTCGTGGCCCGCGGAGAAGCCGACGGGCGGCGTTGCGTCGATCTCTCAGAGTTGAGCGAAGTGGCCCAGGAGTCTCAGCTCGACGATGACGACCTCCAGGTCGTCCAGGACATGCTGGAGGAGCGGGGACTCGACGTCCGCGACGATTGCGGTCGCGATCACATCGAGCAGACGGTCTATCTGAACGACGATCTATCCGGACGTACGACCGACGCGATGGCGTTGTTCCTACACGAGGTCCGGCGGTACCCGCTACTGAGCCGGGAAGCGGAAGCGGACCTGGCGCAGCGGATCGAGCGCGGCGACCTCGAGGCGAAGGCGCGGCTGGTCAACTCGAACCTCCGGCTCGTGATCGCCAACGCGCGCAAGTACCAGGGACACGATCTACCCCTGCTGGACCTGATCCAGGAGGGGATCCTCGGCCTGATCCGCGCGGCGGAGAAGTTCGACCACCGCAAGGGATTCAAGTTCTCGACCTACGCCACGTTCTGGATCCGGCAGGCGATCCAGCGGGCGCTGGACAACCGGGCCCGCACGATTCGGATCCCGGTTCACCTCGGACAGCGTGAACGGAAGATCAGGCGGGCTGAACGAGAGCTGGTGACCCGGCTGGGCCGTGAGCCGACCGAGGAGGAAGTGGCTGAGGCGGCCGAGTTGACACCCGAGGAGGTGCGGGAGACGCTCGAGGCCGCGCGCGTGGTCACGAGCCTCGACCGGCCGGTGGGTGAGCAGGACGAGGCCTCACTCGGGTCGCTGCTGCCGAGCGATCTGCGGGGGCCCGAGGAAGAGGTCGAGATCTCCCTGCGCGGCGATGCCCTTGGGCGGGCGCTAGACCGCCTACCGGAACGCGAACGTGAGGTCGTGAAGCTTCGATACGGCGTCGGCGGCAACGATCCAACGCCGCTGATCGAGACCGGGCGGCGTCTGGGGATCTCCCAGGACGCGGTCCGGAGGTTGGAGCGCAAAGCCCTGTCCGAGCTGGCCGAGAGCCGCGAGCTCGAGGGACTGATTCCCGCTGCATGACCGGACTCGCCCAGCAGTCGGCGGTGGCTAGGATGGGCGCGTGAGGCGAGGACGGCGGCTTGTCGCCGTCGGGGTGGTGCTGGTGCTCGGGGCCGGCGAGGCGGCCCCCCCGGCGGCCGCCTCGGCCTCGACCGATCCGCTGTGCGTTGGGTCCTACGGCAACGTCCCGGCTCGGGCAGGGGCACCGCTGCGCTTCGGCGTCGATGCTGGATTGGCCGGCAGCGTCGGGGGGACGCAGCTTTCAGCGGTTCCCGACGACCCAGCCCGGGACCTGGCCGCCGTCCGGAATTTGCGGCCACCGCGAAGGGTGACGGTGGTCCGGCTCAATCGGCTGTTCTGGTCTGACGGGGCGGCGGGAATCGCCAGCTTCCAGCGCCTCGCGGATCGGTATTCCCAGGCCGGACTCGACGTCGAGATCCAGGTCCGCTATCACCCGGCATCCGGCCAGGCCGGTGACATCACCGCCTGGGATCGCTACGTGCGTGCGGTGGTTCACGCGTTCGGCGCCAACCGGCACGTGGTGGCGATGACGATCACCAACGAGGTCAACGTCTCGTTCTCGCCCAATACTTCCGACGGCTACTACAGGGGAGCCGAAGATGCCCTGATCAGCGGGATCGAAGCCGCCCACGATCAGGCGCGCAGGGAGAACTTCACGCAGCTGCGCTTTGGCTTCACCTACGCCTATCGCTTCCTGCCCACCCAAGACGCCGCGTTCTTCGCCTACCTCGCGGCCCACGGTGGTGCCGCGCTGTCCCGAGCGCTCGGCTTCATCGGCCTCGATTTCTATCCGGGCAGCATCTTTCCGCCCGTCATGCTCCCCGGCGAGAACTACCGAGCCGAGCTTGCCCAGGCCGCCGGTGTGCTCCGGCGCTGCTTCGCGCCGCTGGCCGGTCTCGCCGCCGGCGTGCCGTTGTGGATCACCGAGAACGGGGTCCCCACCGGCATCCTCTCCGAGTCCCAGCAGGCGAGCGCCCTACGCGAGCTCGTGCGGGCCGCATCGGACTACGCCGGCAGCTTCGGGATCACCGACTACCGCTGGTTCAATCTCCGTGATTCGGTGACCGGAGGCGCCACCGGGTTGATCGGCGCCACGTTTGCCACCGACGGGCTGCTGCGCTCGGACTACACGCCCAAGCCGGCGTTCGGCGCCTATCGGACGCTGATCGGAACGCTCGGCGCGGCGCTCAAGCCCGCAAGGGCGCGTCGGCGCTCAGCCCGTCACCAGGATCACCGAGGCGTGCGTCGCCGCGTCCGGGTCGACGATCCAGCGGAGGACGCCGTCTCGCAGCATCAGCTTGCGCCCCGGCTGTGAAGGGGCGCGGAACTCCATCTCGGCGTCGAGCGCGGACGGCTCCTGGCCAGCCAGCATCAGCTCCTCCTCTAGCGGCTGCCAGTAGTTGGAGTTGTTGACGTGGCTGGCGATGTCGCACTCGGTTGCCCGAAACGTCCACGGCGAGCCCGGGGCGTCAGCCGGAGCCGCGGGGTGGTGCAGCCGGGCGCTGATCCGTCGGCCCATCGCCGCTTCACCGTAGGGAGCGATTTCCTGGTCGGCGAACGGGATCGGACGCCAGGTCTCGGGATCGAGGTGAACCCAGAGGGCTACGGCCTCCACGCACGGCGTCTCGACGTTGGCCTCGCGGGCGATCGTGGTCCGCCTCTCAGCCCACATCCTTCCGATCCCGCTGCAGAACGTCCGCACCTCGAAGTGTTCGGCAAACCGGGGGAAGCGGAGAACCTTGATCCGCGTCCGCCGCACCACCCACACCGCGTTGCCGGCCACGCCTGCATCCTCGACGTCGGCGTACGCGATGTCCTGGAGCCACCTGGCCAGTGCGTCGAGCCGGATCCGGCCGGATGGCGCGCAATCGGCCAGGCCCGGGCGCGTGAGCATCGTGAACTCGCGCGCGTCCGGAGGCGGTCCGATCAGCTCGGTGAACTTCGGAGGTTGCATGCTCGGCATCTCCTCAGGCGCGGTGCCCTGCGCCCCAGTAGAACGCCCCGCGGGTGGGATGCACCTCGATGTTCCAGCCCGCCGCCCGCAGCCGCGCCTCGCGAGCACATCCGGGGCGCGGTCCATCAGGCAAGGCTCATCGTTCCCGTCGCCGCTCATCCACAATTCGATGCTAGCGATGCTCCGGGGGGCTCTGAGCGGGATCCCAGGACTGCACGAACTGGCGTGCCTGCTCGATGTCGGGATGCAACGGCCGGTCGCTGAGGTTGGGATTGAGTCGCGCCGCCGCCGCGTCGAACAGCGGCCGGGTTCCCGCCCCGACCGGCTCATGGCCGGCCAGGCGCAGCGCCCTGATCGCAATCACCAGCTCGGTCGCGATCAGCACGCTGAGCGCCTCCAATGTCTCGGCCGCTCGCCGAGCGGCGATCGGGGCGAGGCTCGAATGGGACTCGACGCCGCGGGACACCGAGACCGTCTGCGCGGCCACGGGCGTGACCAGCGACCGCACTTCGGCCGCCGCCGCGTGTGCGGTGTATTCGACCACCAAAGCGCCCGACTCCGGCCCCGGGTGGCGGGCCAGAAACGGCGGCAGCCCGGTCAGGCTCGCATCCAGCAGCGTGCTCACCCGCGCTGCGATCAGCGCGGAGGACTGCGCCAACGCGGTCCGCAAGTGGTCTATCGCCCCGGCCAGGGGCGCTGCGTGTGGATTGCCGTTGGGGAGCGCGGCCGGCGTGTCGGCGTCGATCAGCGCGTTCTCGCCGCGAAAGTTCAGTTCGTGCTCGACCGTGTCATGGAGCGCCCAGAGGGCGTCCCGCACGGCGCCGTCGACCTGGGGCAGTGCCCGGAACGGATACGGGTCCTGCACCCCCAGGGGCCCCTTTTCCCGCGTTCGCTCCTCGACGCCGGCCAGCAGCTGCCGCATCTTCGCCGCCACCGCCGCCTGGCCGGGACGGTGGCTCTCGGAGTGGATCCGCGGATCGAGCACGATCGGATCGGCCGCCGCCGCTTCGAAGGACAGCGCCGCCACCGCCAGCCACGCGTCGAGCAGACGTTCCGCGTCGACGACGATCAGGGCGGCGTGGCCGATCGTCACGGCGTTGCTGCTGATGAACGCGAGGCCGTCGCGAGGACCGAGCACGGCTGGTGTGATCCCGGCCGCGTTGAGTGCGTGCGTGGCGTCGAGGAGCTCGTCTCCCCGCCACAGCTGACCTTCTCCGAGCAGCGCCAGGCCGATGTCGGCCAGCCCGGTGAGATCGCCGGTGCCCAGTGACCCGAGCTCGCGGGTGAACGGGGCCAGGTCCGCGTTGAGGACGCTGACCAGTGCTTCCAGCAACTCGTGCGCCACCCCGGCACCCCCGGCTCCGATCTGATTCGCGCGCGTGGTCATTGCCGCCCGCACCAGCTCGGTGGCCAGCGGTCGGCCCGCGCCACAGGCGTGGCTGCGGAGCAGGCGCACGGAATATCCCTCGCGATCCGCTTCGGCCACCCGGTGGCCTCGCAGCGCGCCGACCCCGGTGCTGACGCCGTAGATGTCCTCGCCGCTGGCCAGCAGCCGGGCGATCGCATCCCGTGCGGCGTCGTTGTGGGCGCGGGCCGCCGGCGCCAGCTCAACCCGGGCGCCGTGGCGAGCGATCGCCGCCACCGCAGCGGGCGTCAGCGTGGACCCATCGAGGACGAACGTACGGTCGCTCATGTCCCGGCACTGTAACCCGGAAAAAGCGCCGGCACGAGATCCTCCACAACCAGCGCGGTCGCCTGCTCGGGAGGTGGTCCATGACTGACCGTTCCGAGCCGACCGGATTGACGGCGAGCAGCACTAAGCTACGCACGATGTCGCAGCGGCGCCAGGTGCATCAGACGTCCACCCGGGTGATGTCGATCCTCATGATCGTCATCGGGATCGTGCTCCTCGTGCGCACGCTGATCGCCGGAGGCGGGGCGCTGGCCACGGGAATTCTGCTCGGTCTGCTGTTCGTGGCCGCCGGCGCCGCGCGGCTGTATCTGCAGTTCAGAGGTCCGTAGGAACCCTCCAACCCACGTGAACGAGCGACCCTTCAGCTACCGCGCGCTGTTCGCGGTCGTTTACACAACCTCGATCAGCTCCGTCTACTTCGCGCTGGGCGTGGTCGCCCACCACGCCAATGGGCTGACGCCGGTGGTATTCCTGGCCGGCGGCCTGTTCTTCCAGCTGACCGCGATGAGCTACGCCGAGGGCGCTTCCCTGCACCCCGAGCGGGGCGGCTCCGCGGTGGTCGCCCGGTACGCCTTCAACGAGCTGATCAGCTTCATCGCCGGCTGGGCGATCGTGCTCGATTACACGATCCTGCTCGCCGCCACCGCGCTGACCGTGCCGGCCTACCTAGGGGCGTTCTACGCCCCGCTCGGACACGGCGGGCTGCTGCAGATCGTGGTGGCGCTGGCGGTGATCGCGTTCGTCGCGGCCGACAACCTGACCGGCGTCACCTCGCGGCGGTTGCGCCGGCGAATCATCGTCACCGGCGCGGATCTCGTTCTCCAGGCCGCGGTGATCGTGCTCGGTCTGGTTCTCGCCTTCCACCCCCATCGGCTGATCGACAGCATCGATCTCGGCAGCGCACCGACCCTGTCGAACCTCGCGTTCGCGTTTCCGGTCGCCGTGATCGCCTTCACCGGCCTGGAGGCAGCGGCTTCGATCGCCGGGGAGGTCAGCGTCAGCGCACGCCAGGTCAAGCGGCTCGTGGTTCGAGGGTCCGGGATCATCGTGCTTATCTACGTCGGCATCGCGCTGGTCGGCGTCTCGGCGCTGCCGGTTCACCATGGCCTCAGCGACCTCGGACAGCGTCACCTGCAAGCGCCGGTGCTGGGCGTGGTGGAGTCGTTCCGCCCGGTCTGGATCGCCGACGTGCTCAAATATGCGGTGGCGATCGGAGGCGCCATCGGGCTGACGGCAGCGGCGGGATCGTCCATGCTCGGGGTCTCCCGGGTCGGCTACTCGCTGGCGACCAACCGCCAGATTCCGAGTCGGATCGGCCGTCTCAGCAGCCGCTGGGGAACGCCATTCGTGGTGATCGGGGCGGCGGCCGTCGCGGCCGGGGCGCTGGTCCTGCCCACCGACCTCGAGCTGCTGATCGGGATCTACGCGTTCGGCGCGCTGCTCGCGTTCACCATCGCGCACGTGTCGGTGATCGTGCTGCGCTTCCGCGAGCCCACCCGCGAGCGGGGATACCGAGTGCCGTGGTCCGTGCGCGTGAGCAGCGTGCCGGTCCCGATTCCGGCCGTGATCGGCGGGGTGCTCGCGGGCGCCGGGCTGATCTCGGTGATGATCTTCCACTCGGGCGCGCGGTACGTCGGGCTCGGCTGGCTACTCGCCGGTCTAGTGCTCTATGTGGCCTACCGCAAGACTCAGCAGAAGCCGCTGTTCAAGCGGGTCACGATCCCTGAGCGAGCGCTGCGCCACGAAACCCTCGACCCTGAGTTCGGCTCGATTCTCGTCCCCATCTTCGGGTCGCCGCTAGACGATGACATCGTCCAGACCGCGGGCCGGCTCGCCGGTGAGTCACGAGACGACCTGGTCGAGGAAGGCGCGGTGATCGAGGCGATCTGGGTGTTCGAGATGCCGCTGTCGCTGCCGCTGGACGCCCCGTTGCCGGAGAGCCAGATTCTGCGCGCGCGCCAGGCGTTGGCCCGCGCCAAAGCCGTGGGCGAGGAGTACGAGGGCGTCGAGGTGGCTACGGCCACCGTCAGGGCCCGGCGGGCGGGGCAGGCGATCGTGGGCGAGGCGAAGCGGCGCGGGGTCGAGGCGATCGTGCTCGCGGCCGAGGAGCCCTCCCGGGTGCGCGGGGGCGCCCTGCTCGGCGGCTCGGGCCCGCTCGAGAATTACGTCGGCGAGATCACCAAATATGTGATCAACAAGGCCCCGTGCCGGGTGATTCTCACTGCCCCGCCCGCCGACTGGCGGGCCAAGTTCGAGCGCGAGCACGCCGGTGTGGTCCCGGCTGCGGATGGCCGCGGCCGGCCGCCAGCGGTGCCCGGCGAAGTCGTGCCCCCGACTGAGGTCGCACCGGGAGGCGAGGGGTAATGGCCCGCCGTCACCTACCCGGTCTGCAGCGGGTGCTCGGCGTCAACGCCCTGTTCTCGACCGCGTACGGAAACGTCGGCTCGTCGATCTACTACGCCCTGGGCCTCGTCGCCTCGTTCGCGCTGGGCCTGACACCCGTGGTTTTCGTCCTCACCGGGGTGATCTTCTACCTGACCGCGGCCACCTATTCAGAGGCCACGGCGATGTATCCCGAGGCGGGCGGCTCCTCGAGCTTCGCCCGCCATGCGTTCAACGAGTTCTGGTCGTTCTTTGCCGCCTGGGGCCAGATGCTCAACTACGTGATCACGATCGCGATCTCGGCGTTCTTCGTGCCGCACTACATCGGCGGGCTGTTCTTCCCATTCTTGAAGACCTCGCCGGGAGACATCATCTTCGGCATCGGCGTGGTGGCCCTGCTGAGCGGGATCAACGTCGTCGGCATCACTGAGGCGGCCACGCTGAACATCGTCCTGGCGATCACCGACTTCTCCACGCAGCTGCTGCTGGTCGTGGTCGGCGGCGTGCTGGTGTTCTCGCCCCACACGCTGATCGCCAACGTCCACTTGGGGACGGTCCCCCACTGGAAGGATTTCCTGGTGGCGATCCCGGTCGGGATGATCGCTTACACGGGGATCGAGACGATCTCCAACATGGCCGAAGAGGCCAAAGACGAGGCCAAGACGATTCCGGCTGCCATAAACCGGGTCGTCATCGCCGTGTTCGCGATCTACGCTGCGCTGCCGGCGGTGGCACTGTCGGCGCTGCCGGTGACCTGCTCCGGCGGCCATTGTCAGACCCTGCTCGGCGTGGCGGAGAATAAGGGCGGCTTCGCCGGAGACCCGGTGCTGGGGATCGTCAAGCACCTCCACCTGGGGGCGTTTCAGCACGCAGGGGAGATCTACGTCGGGCTGCTGGCRGCCACGATCCTGTTCATTGCCACCAACGCCGGGATCATCGGAGTCTCGCGGCTCGTCTATTCGATGGGGCTGCATCGGCAGGTCCCGGACGGTCTGCGCCGGCTGCATCCTCGCTTTCGCACGCCCTGGATCGGGATCGTGGCCTTCGGCGGGATTGCCTGCCTGACCCTGATTCCCGGACAGGCCGACTTCCTGGGCAACATGTATGCGTTCGGGGCGATGCTGTCGTTCACGATCGCGCACCTGGCGGTGATCCGGCTGCGCCTGACCAAACCTTATGCCACGCGCCCCTACCGAGGGCCCGGAACCCTGCGCGTCGCCGGTCGCCAGCTGCCGTTGTTCGCGGTGCTCGGCGGGCTCGGCACGTTTCTGGCCTTCGTGACCGTGACCGCGCTGCACGTGGTGGTGGCGATCGCCGGTGTCGGCTGGCTGACCGTCGGCGTGATCGTCTACATCGTCTACCGCCGTCGACAGGGCTTGGACCTGACCACCACGGCCAAGGTGGCGATGGCCGGGCCCGCGACCGACAGCGAGGCAGAGTACGACTCGGTGCTCGTCGCCTTCAGCGAGCGTGGGTACTCCCCTGAGGTGATGGCGACCGCGGGGAGGATGGCCGCCCGGCGACGGCGGGGGATCCATGTCCTGGTCACCATCTCCGTGCCCGCCAGCAGCCCAATCGACGCCGCGCTACCGGACCAGGAGGCCGCCGCCGCATCTGTGATCGAGGAGGCCAAGGTGCAGGTCGGCCGCCGCGTGACCGGTCACTACGAGAAGGTGCGCGCGGGCCAGACGGGCCGGCGGATCGTCGACGAGGCCAAGGAGATGCGCGCGGGCGCGATCGTCATGCCGATGCCCAGCAGCGGCAGCGGGTTCGGCCGGGCGCTCGAGACCGTTCTGCGTGAGCGTCCCTGCCGCGTGATCATCGAGTCGGTCCCGAGTGAGCGTCGACAAGGGGACCAGGCCGCGGCGTAGTCTGCCGTTCATGGCATTTCTGCGAGACCGGCCTGACCGCTTCCGGGTTCGTCCTCGTACGGCGAGAGAGCTGGGCACCGCCTCCGGCGAGATCGTGCTGGCGACCGCGGCGGTCACGGCCTGCATCGCGGTTCTGCAGGACACCGCACCCGCGGTCGGCCTCGGCGTTCTCTATCTCCTGGCCGTGCTGGTCGTAGCGATCCGCCGCGGGCAGCTCGAGGCGCTGGTCACGGCGGTGCTGAGCATGCTGACGCTGAACTACCTGTTCATCGACCCGCGCCACCAGTTGACCATCGCCCACTCGCAGGACGTGGTCGAGCTCGGGGTGCTGCTGATCGTCGCCGTCGTGGTCGGGCGCCTCGCAGCCCTCGGACGGGAGCGCGCCGCCGAGGCCGAACGCCGGGCCGTGACGGGAGCCCGGCGCGAGCGGGAGGCGGCCCTGCTCGCCAATGCGGCGTCGGCAATCCTGGCCGGCACCAGCGTCGCGGACCAGCTGGAAACCCTGGGTACGCGTCTCGCCCGCGCCACCGCGGCCAGCCGGGCTCGCGTGGCGCTCGAGGCTGTGCCCACCCCCGGGCCGGAGGAGATCGCCACGCCGCTGCGGGCGAGCTCGCGGGCGGCATGGCTGTACGTTTCCCGCGACACGGGCTGGGAGCAGGAGGACCTGGCGCGGATCGCCGAGCCGCTCGGACGGCTGATCGACGTCGCGGTCGAGCGCGAGCGCCTGGCCGAGCGGGCGGCCGAGACCGAAGCCGCTCGGCGAGCGGACGTCGCCCGGACCGCCATCCTCCACGCGATCTCGCACGATCTGCGGACGCCGTTGACCGCCATCACCACCGCAGCCTCCGGGCTGCGCACGGGCGGGCTGAGCCAGGCCGACAGCGACGAGCTGATCGACGTGATCGAGACCGAGGGGGCGCGGCTGGCCAAGCTGGTCGAGGACCTACTCGACCTCTCGAAGATCGAGGCCAACGCGGTCGCTCCGCGCGAGGACTGGTGCGACCTGCACGATGTCGTGGCGTCGGTGGCAGGCCATCTGCACAGCGACCATGCCATCGAGTTCCGGCTCACCGCGGATCTCCCGCTCGTGCGGGCCGATGCGGCTCAGCTCGAGCGCGTGTTCTCGAACCTCATCGAGAACGCCGTCAAGTTCTCGCCGCCCGGCGCCCCCGTTCAGATCACCGCGGGTGTGGGATCAGGCCGGGTGACGGTGCGCGTGATCGATCAGGGCCGCGGGATTCCCTCGCAGCTGCGCGCGCGTGTGTTCGAGCCGTTCTTCCGGGGGCGGAGCGGCAGCGGCGCGGGCTCGGGGCTCGGGCTGGCGATCTGCCGTGGCTTCGTCGAAGCCAACGGGGGACAGATCGTGTTGCAGTCCGGAGCCGAGCAAGGCACTGCGTTTGCGGTCAGCTTTCCACTCGTGCCCCAGCCGGAGACGGTCTCGTGAACGCCCCGCGCGTGCTCGTCGTCGACGACGAGCCGCAGATCGTGAGGGGGCTGAAGATCGTCCTACGCAGCGCCGGCTATACCGTCGATGCTGCGGAGACCAAGGCGGACGCGCTGGCGGCGCTCGCGCTGCGCCCGCCGGACGCACTCGTCCTCGACCTGGTGCTTCCCGACGGCCAAGGCGTCGAGGTCTGCCGGGAGGTCAGGCGTTGGAGCCGACTGCCGATTCTGGTGCTCTCGGCAGTGGGGGACGAGCGGGAGAAGGTCAGGGCCCTCGACGCCGGCGCCGACGATTACGTGACCAAACCGTTCGGCACCGATGAGCTGTTGGCCCGGCTGCGCGCGGTGATGCGCCGCTCGGTTGAGGCTGGGGGCAGCCCGCGGTTGGACCTCGGCCGGGTCGTGGTCGATCTCGCCGACCGGAGCGTGCTCCGCGATGGCGAACCGGTTCACCTCACGCCGATCGAGTTCGAGCTCGTGCGCGTGCTGGCGCAGCACCACGGTCGGCTGGTCACCCACCGTCAGCTGCTGCAGGAGGTCTGGGGACCGGAATACGGCGCCGAGACCCACTACCTGCGCGTGCATGTGGCACACATCCGGGCCAAACTCGAGCCGGATCCCTCGCGCCCGGCGTACCTGATCACCGAGCCGGGGGTGGGATACCGGTTGCGTGATTCGGCGGGGTAGGAGTAGGGCCGCCGCTCGAGTCCCTGCAGCCTTAACGACTTCTCTACGCCGGCGCCCTGATCTTTAGCGCGGTCTTGACGCTGGCGCACCTAGCTTCGGTGGCGGGCACATGGCACGCATCGAAACCCATGGACTCCGGCGCACCGTAGGGCTCGGCGGACTGTTCTCGACCGCCTACGGCAACGTCGGATCGTCGATCTACTACGCCCTCGGGCTCGTGGCAGCGTTCGCGCTCGGCCTCACCCCGATCGTGTTCATGATCGCCGGCGGCCTGTTCGCCCTGACCGCCAAGACGTACGCCGAGGGCTCGGCGATGTTTCCCGAAGCGGGCGGCTCGTCGTCCTTCGCCCGCCACGCCTTCAACGAGTTCGTGTCGTTCTTCGCCGGCTGGGCACTGACGCTGGACTACATCCTCACGATCGCCATCTCGGCGTTCTTCGTGCCGCATTACCTCGGCGCGTTCTGGCCGGCGCTGACCCATCCGCCCGGGGATGTGATCGGCGGCCTGCTGGTGATCGCCGTGCTGGCCTCGCTGAACATCCGGGGCATCGGCGAATCGGCGAAGCTGAACTTCTTCCTGGCCATCGCAGATCTGCTCACTCAGATCTTGATCATCGGCTTCGGGCTGTTCCTGGTTCTCAACCCGTCCCGCCTGATCAACCAGGTGCACCTCGGCACAGTCCCCACCTACTCGCACCTGATCTTCGCTCTCTCGCTGGCGATGTTGGCCTACACCGGGATCGAGACGGTCTCGAACATGGCCGAGGAGGCGCGCGACCCCGGCCGTGATGTGCCCCGGGCGGTTAACCTGATCCTCGTCGCGGTGCTCGGCGTGTACGCCGGTATGACCGTGGTCGCCCTGTCGGCGCTTCCGGTGGTCGGTCACGGTGCTCACGCGTACACCCTGCTCGGGCTCACCCCGCAGCAGGGTGGCTACCAGAACGACCCGGTGCTGGGGATCATCGAGCACCTCGGGCTGCCGGGCGGGATCACTCACGTGCTGCGCTACTACGTTGGCATCCTCGCCGCCACGATCCTGTTCATCGCCACCAACGCCGGGCTGATCGGGATCTCCCGGCTGTCCTGGTCGCTGGCTGAGCACCGCCAGCTGCCGAGCATCTTCTCCCGCCTGCACAAGCGCTACCGCACGCCCTGGTTCACGATCGTCGTGTTCTCGGTGTTCGCGGGAATCCTGCTGATCCCCGGCCAGACGGACTTCCTGGGCAACCTCTACTCGTTCGGGGCGATGCTTTCGTTCACCACCGCTCACGTCGCGGTGATCGCGTTGCGCTTCAAGGAGCCCGAGCGCGAGCGGCCCTACCGGATGCCGTGGAACATCAGGATCAAAGGCCGCCAGCTTCCCCTGACCGCCGTACTCGGGGGTTTTGGCACGCTCGCCGCGTGGGTGTCGGTGATGGCGCTGCACGTCGACGCTCGTTACGTCGGTACCGGCTGGATGATCGTCGGCCTGGGCGGCTACGTCGCGTTCCGGCACCGCCAGGGCCTGGATCTCACCTCCCAGCACCGCATTCCGCATCGGGTGCGTCCCGCCCACTTCATCGAGCTCGAGTACCGCTCCGCCCTGGTCCCGATCTTCGGCACCGACGTCGACGCCTCGGCGCTGCGCTCGGCGGCGAAGCTGGTGGGCGAGGGGGCGCTGGTGGACGCCGTGTACGTGCTGCGGGTTCCCAACCAGCTATCGCTCGACGCGGGCTTGGAGGAGGAGGAGCGGCGCGGGTTGAGCGTCCTCGAGAGTGCCAAGGTAACCGGTCGCAAGGCCGGCCTGAAGGTGCGCACGCATCTGATCCGGACCCGCAACCCCGGCGCGGCGATCGTCGAGGAGGCCGAGCGCTCACAGGCCGAGATCATCTATCTGGCCACCGCCCACGCACCTGCCTCCGAGCGCGCGCTGGGTCCGACGGCCAGCTACCTGCTCGCTCACCGCCCGTGCCGCGTGGTGATCGAAACGCCGGCCGTAGATCCGCCCGAGGGGGCGCAGCCGCCCTCGCACGCCGCGCGCCAGCCGGCACGGATCAGCGGGTAGCGACGCCCGGGCGGGGAGCAGGGATCTGAGGGGCGCTTGAAGGAGTCCGTCGGCTGGGGGCGAATCGCAGGACATGCTGCTCAGACATCGCCCGCCCCGCATCGAGCCTGTACCCACCAAGCCCAGCCAGGGATTCGAGCATCTCGACGAGAACTGGATCGCGGTTCTGCGCTGGCTGCAGGCCAGCCGCATCGAGTTCGTGCTCGTCGGCCCGGTCGCCAGAGCTGTGCGCGGAGAGTCTGGCGCGCGCGGCCCGGTATCGATCGTACCGGCACCCTACGGCCGCAACCTCGATCGCCTGGCGCGCGCCCTATGGGGTGTCCACGCCCGGCTGCGGATGGACACCGGAACCGAGGGGGAGTCGGGCGCCGACACCGTCCCGGTGAAGCTGAGCGCGGAAAAGCTGGTGCGCAGCCAGCGCTGGACTCTGCGCTGTGGCGTCCACGACATCGACGTCGAGGGCCGGCCGGCAGGTGTGCCGCGCTATCAGGAGCTGCTCTACGAGGCGGCCAAGTTCGAACTTGCCTCCGACGTGAAGATCGAGGTGGCTTCGCCGGAGGACGTCGAGCACTACGAACACGTCCGCCGCACCGGGCTCGCGCCTGAGATCAGGATCAGCCGGAAGTCTTCGCCGGCAGCCCAGTAGGCCTCGCCAAGCGCCGGTTGCAGCTTTATAGGCGGGAGAGGCGCCCGCAGTAGCCTGGGGTGCATGCCCAGACGCGCCGTGCTTGCTCTACTGGGCGCGGATGCCGGCGCCGCGCTACTGGCCATCACGTGGTTCGTGACGTTTCATCTCGGCATCGCCGAACGTGCCGATCAGGCGATCTACAGTGGATTCGGCAGCCTCGGCCAGCATCCCCGGCTGGGCTCGATCGCCACCTTCATCGCTCAGTTGTGCAATCCGACGCCGTACGTCTACCTGGCCGCCGTGCCGTTCGGGGTGGCGCTCGCGCGTCGGCGCTACTGGGTGGCGCTGACGATCGGCGCAATCCTGCTCGGGGCCAATGTGACCACCCAGTTGCTCAAGCCCCTGCTGTCCGCGCCCCGCGCGTCAAACCTACTCGCCGACACCCTCTCGCCCGGTCCGGCCTCCTGGCCCAGCGGTCACGCCACGGCGGCGATGTCGCTCGCGCTGTGCTGCGTCCTCGCCGTCCCGGCCCGGTTGCGTCCGATCACCGCGGCGCTCGGAGCGGCGTTCGCGGTGGCCGTCAGCTACTCGTTCATGTCGCTGAAGTGGCACTACCCCAGCGACGTGTTCGGCGGCTTCCTCGTCGCCGGGACATGGGCGCTGGTCGCCGTCGCGGTGGTGTTCGTCGCCGACGGCCGGCGGCAGCGGCCCGGCGTGGGGGAACCGGTGGCGAAGCTCTCGCTGCGAGAGACCCTCGGACCACCGGCGCTGACCCTCGCCGGAGCGCTGCTGCTGGCGCTGGTGGTCGTCTTCGCGCGGCCGCATCAGGTGATCAATTACGTGCAGCTGCATCACACGTTTGTCGTGGGTGCGGCGGCCATCGCGGCCACGGCGATGGCCGTGGCCACGGTCATGACGCTGATTCTCCGGCGCTAGCTGGGCCCTACCGGTAGCGGCCGGGCTCCCACAGCGGCTCGTCGTCGCCGTTGGCCCCTCGGGAGAGAATGAACAGCAGGTCCGAGAGCCGGTTCAGATAGCGCACAACCTCGGCGTTGACCGCGTCGCCGCAGGCGATGGCGAGCCGCTCGGCGCGGCGGCAGACGGTGCGGCACACGTGCAGATGCGCGGCCGCTGGCGTGCCTCCAGGCAGCACGAACGACTTCAACGGTTGGAGGGTCGCGTTGACCTCGTCACAGCGCCCCTCGAGCCACTCCGTCTGCTCCGGCAGCACGCGCAGCCGCTCTCGTTCGGGGTCCTCTGGCGCCGAGATGTCAGCGCCGAGGTCGAACAGGTCATTCTGGATTCGCCGCAGCCACGGGTCGTAGCTGGCCGGCAGTTGTGCGACGGTCAGGGTCAGCCCGATCTGGGCGTTCAGCTCATCGACCGTGCCATAGGCCTCGATCCGAGGATGGGTCTTGGGCACCCGGCTCATGTCGCCGAGATGGGTCTCCCCGCCGTCGCCAAGCCGGGTGTAGATACGAGTCAGGTTGACCGTCATCGCGTGCTGCAGAGTCTACGTCCTACCCCCGGTGCTTTCGCGGTACGATGAACGCGTTCAAGGTCGGTGGAGATGGGAAGCCGGTGCGATTCCGGCGCGGACCCGCCACTGTGACCGGGGAAGCCGTCCGCATGGACGCCACTGGAGAGCATCGCTCGCCGGGAAGGCGCGGTCGGTAGGCCCGGGAGCCAGGAGACCAGCCTCCGACCACAAAGCCGATACGCCCTCGCGGAAAGGGGTGGCCCTTTTGCATCGAATCCTCACCGGCTCCACGACTGGAGTCCTGGTCTCGCTGGCTTTGCTGGCCCCAGTCTCAGCCTCCGCAGCGCCCACAGCACCAATCTACGTCCGGGTCGAGGGGGCGGGCGCGACGCTGCTTGCCCTGACGTTGGTAAATCCCACTAACGCGACCGCGATCAAGGGGCACGCCTGCGCGGGCGCCACCGCCACCGGTGCCCTGGACCAGGGGACCGCGGGCAACTGGAGCGGCTCCTACAGCCACTCGTTCAAGGACTATCTCGTCGGCTCGATCCTCGGCGAGACGCCGACGGGCAACAACTTCTGGTCGCTGTGGCTCAACGGCCGCAGTTCGCAGACCGGAGGCTGTGCGACTCACCTGCACCCCGGCGACCACGTGCTGTGGTTCGACTGTCAGGCCGACGCCCATTTCAACTGCACCAATAACCCCCTGTCGCTGAGTGCCCCGCCGAGCGTGCGACGTGGACACCCGATCACCGTGACCGTGGATCAGCTCGACGGTTCCGGTCACGGCTTGCCGATGCCAGCAGCCGCGGTTACGGGCGCCGGTGCGGCCGGAGTGACCAACTCCTCCGGGGTAGCGACTCTGACCCCGAGCCGAACCGGGCTCATCTCGCTGCAGGCCCACAGGTCCGGTGCCACGCCGTCGGAACCGGTCTACGTCTGCGTGTACGCCAGCCGTGCGTCGGACTGCGGCAAGGGCGGATCCAACGGACCCGCCGTGCACGTGGCCGGCATCCTTGAGCAGCAGGTGTTCGGCCGCGGTCCGCGGCTGCTGCGCGGGACGGCCGGACCGGATCCGTCCGGCTTGACCGATGTGAGTCTCAGCCTGATGCGCAAGGCGCCGAACGGTCGCTGCTCGGTCTATGACGGTGCCCGCGGCCGCTTCCGGACGTCAAAGTGCTCCGCCGTCGCACCGGCGTTCTCGATTGGAGCGGACAGCAACTGGTCCTACCTGTTGCCGGCGGTGCTGCCGCAGGGCGGCTACCGGCTCACGGTGATCGCCAGTGATGGCAGCGGGCGCCAAACCAAGCGGGAGGTCGGCGCCTCGGTGCTGGACTTCAGCGTGACGGCTGGAAAACGGTGAGGCGACTCATCGTCTCGGGAACGGTCGCGGCGGCGCTGGTCGCCGTCGCGGCTGCCGCACCGGCGGTTGGCTCGCCGGCCCACGGGTCGAACGTCAGCCAATCCCGGGCCAGCCCGACCGTCGAGCTGATGGTGGTCGGGCGGACCCGAACGCTGTTGGCGCCCCGCGTCGTCCGACCGTATGGCCGCACGATCACGGTCGGCCGGCGCCGCTGCCCGGTATCCGCTGGCACGCCGCTGGCAGGGCTGCTGGCTTCCGGGCTCCCGACCCGGGTCACCGATGCCGGTGGGTGCGACCCGACGTTGCTGTTCGTCCGCCAGGTCCGCTCCGAGCAGAACCACGGGTTCGCCGGCTGGGAGTACAAGGTTGGGAACGTTTCCTCGTCGTTCGGTGCCGGCGACCCCGCCCAACGCCTGCGAAGCGGCACCAGGCTGCTGTGGTTCTGGTGCCTGCGCGCGACAGCGTGCCAGCACACGCTTGCGCTCAAGCCATCTGCAGCCGCACCGGCAGCGGGAGCCCCGTTCACGGTGACCGTGCTGGGCTACGACGACAATGGGCGCGCGCGCCCGGTGCGCGGTGCCACGGTTCGCCTGGGCGGCGAGGCCGTGACCAGCGGCGCCGGCGGGCTTGCCACCCTGACCGCGCCGGGGCAACCCGGCCGCTACGCGATCACCGCCGTGAAATCCGGGCTGGTGCCGTCATTCGCGCTCGAGGTGCAGGTGCGGTGAGGCGCGCGCGCGTGTGGCTGGCGAGCCTGGCGGCGGCGGCAACGATCGCGGGGTGCGGGCTCGGACCCGGCGCCGGCAGCGGTCAGGTCAGCCTGACCGTCACGCGCGCATTCGGCCAGCACCCCCTCGGGGTCGTCACCGAGCAGCACGTGCCGGGATCGGAAACGGTGATGCGGATGCTGGAGCGTTCGTTCCAGGTCCAGACGCGCTACGGCGGCGGCTTCGTCCAGTCGATTGCGGGTCGTGGCGCCGACGCCTCGCACCGCGACTGGTTCTACTACGTCAACGGGATCGAGGCCGCCCAAGGCGCCGCGAGCACCAGCGTTCACCGTGGGGACCGGATCTGGTGGGATCTGCACGACTGGTCGGTCACGGACACGGTGCCGGCGGTCGTCGGCTCGTTTCCCGAGCCGTTTGTGCATGGAATCGCAGGCAAGCGGTTGCCCACCGTAATCGAGTGCGCGCCGGGAGCGAGCACCGCCTGCGCGCGGGTCGCTTCGGCGCTGAAGGCCGTCGGGATCCCGGTGGCCAGCCAGCTGCTCGGGACCGGTTCGGGCACGGATTCGCTGGGCGTCGTGGTCGGCACCTGGTCACAGGTCCACGCGCTGATCGCCGCCGCCCTGATCGCCCGCGGCCCTGCCCGCAGCGGCGTGTACGCCCGGTTCGCGGGGCCCACGGGCAGCTCGCTGCAACTGCTCGACCCGGCCGGACACGTCGCGCGGACCCTGGGCGCGGGCGCCGGATTGGTGGCGAGCACTCGGGACAACGTCTCAGCCCCGGTGTGGCTGATCACCGGGACCGACGCGGTGGGCGTGAGCGCGGCCGCCGGAGCCCTCACCCCGGCGCGGCTGCGTGACCATTTTGCGCTCGCGGTCCAGGGCGGCGCTGACGTTCCCGTGCCGGTCCAGGGAGGCGCGTGAGCTACCGCCGCCGGCGCACGCCCCTGCACACCGCGCGGGCCGGCGCGGGCTGCCTCTACTGCCTCGCTCTCGCCGGCGCCGCGCTGCTGCTCTCGCACCCGCTCGCCCTGGCCGGCGTGATCGCGGCGCTGCTCGGAGCCGCGATCGCGTCGCAGGTGTGGCCGCAGATCCGGCGTGCGCTTGTGCTTTCGGTGCCGCTGGCGTTGCTGATCGTGCTCGTCAACGCAGTCGTCACTCGCGACGGACTGACGGTGATCCTGCGCCTCGGCGACCTCCCGCTGCTCGGGCACACCGACGTCACCCTGGAGGCGACCGTCTACGGGGCCGTCCTCGGGCTGCGCGCGGTCGCCCTGATCCTATGCGGCGCGCTCTACACCGCGGCGATCGATCCGGACGAGGTGCTGCGGCTGTTTCGCCGCGTGTCGTTTCGCTCGGCGTTGACCGCGACCCTGGCCACCCGGATGGTGCCGATGCTGCTGCGCGATTCCCACCGCCTGGCCGAGGCCCAGCGGTGCCGGCCGGGGGCGCCGCCCTCACGCGTGGCACTGATGCACGCGGCCAGCGCCGGCGTGCTCGACCGCGCACTCGATGTCGCGGCGGCATTGGAGGTGCGCGGCTACGGTACCGCCCGCCGCCCACCGCGGGTGCGCCGCCCCTACAGCCGCCACGACCTCGCGTTCGGCGCCGGCGCGGCGGCCCTCCTGGCCCTGGCGCTCGGCGCCCGCATCGGCGGGCTCGCCCCGTTGCAGGCCTATCCGACGCTCCACGCGCCGATCGACGCCGGGGTGATCGCGGTCGCGCTCGCCCTGCCGCTCCTTGCCCTGGGTCCGTTCGCCGACCGCCGGGGGATCGACGGATGAGCGTGCTCGAGCTCGAGCGGGTCAGCTACAGCTATCCGGGTGGCTCCGCGGCCGCCCTCAGCGACGTCTCGCTTACGCTCGATCCCGGAGAGCTCGTCGTCGTCGCCGGCGCCTCCGGATCGGGAAAGTCGAGTCTGCTCCGAACCGCCAGCGGACTGGTGCCGCACTTTCACGGCGGTGAGTTCTCCGGTCGGGTGACGGTGGCCGGAATGGACACCCACGACCACGGGCCCGGGGAGCTGGCCCGCGCGGTGGGCACGCTGTTCCAGGATCCCGAGACGCAGATCGTGATGGGCACGGCGCGGGCCGAGCTGGCCTTCCCGCTCGAAAACCGCGGCGAGCCGGCCGGCGCCGTGGCGCGCGGGGTCGAAGAGGCGGCGCTGGCACTCGGGATCGCCCACCTGCTCGACCGCTCAACCTCGGAGCTCTCCGGCGGGGAGCTCCAGCGCGTGGCCCTCGGCGCCGCCCTGGCGGGGCGGCCGCAGCTGGTCGTGCTCGACGAGCCCACCTCGCAGCTGGATCCGGTGGCCGGGGACGAGCTGATCGGGCTGCTGCGGCGCCTGAACGAGGACTCGGACACCACCGTGCTGGTGTCCGAGCACCGGCTCGAACGGTGTCTGGCCGCGGCCGACCGCGCGGTCGCGATGATCGCCGGGCGGATTGCTTTCGACGGCAGCCCGACCGCGTTCCTGCGGTGGGCGGTCGACGCCGCGCCCGAGCTGGCCACGCCGGGCGCGCGCTTGCTCCACGGCCTCGGGCTGTCCCCGGTGCCCGGGGTCAAGGCCGCACGGGCTGCGCTGCGCGAACGAGGGCTGCTGCCCGAGGCGCCCGATCCGGGCGCCGCGCAGCGGGACGTCCAGCGGCCTCGCCGCCGCGCGCGCGAGAAACCGACCGCGGCCCTGTCCTTCGAGCGGGTCTGGCACGAGCTTCCGAGCGGGCCGACGATCCTCCGTGGAGTCACCGTGCGGATCGAGCCCGGCGAACGGGTCGCCCTGATGGGGCGAAACGGCGCGGGAAAATCGACGCTGCTGCGCCACGGCGCCGGGTTGATGAAACCCACCCGCGGCCGGGTGCTGCCGGCCGGCCGGGTCGCGCTGCTGCTCCAGAACCCGACCGACTACCTGATTCACGAGCGCGTCGGCGACGAGGCCTCGGCGGTGGCGCTGGCCACGGTCGGGCTCGGAGGGGACGCCTGGGCCGAGCGCCACCCGCGCGATCTCTCGGGGGGCGAGAAGCAGCGCCTGGCCCTGGCTATCGTCCTCGACGAGAACGCCGGCGGCGAGCCAGCGAGCGTGGTGTGTCTGGACGAGCCGACGCGCGGGATGGACCGCGGCGCCAAGGAGGCGCTGGCGGTGCTGCTGCGCGGTCTGCAGCTAGCCGTCCTCGTGGCCACCCACGACGCTGAATTCGTCGCCGCCTTCGCCGAGCGGGTGGTGCTGCTGGCCGACGGCGCGCCGATCGCCGACGGGCCGGCCGCCGAGGTGCTGAGCGGAGGCAACTACTTCGCCACCGAGACGGCCCGGATCCTCGGCGGCGCCGGACGCGTCATGCGCCCCGACGATGGGGTCGGGCTGATCAAGCGAGTGGAGGTGGCGGTGTGAGCTGGCAGATCGGAGCATTCACTATCTTGGGTCTGGCGCTGGCGGGAGGATTTGCGTGGTACGAGCGCACCCGGCCGGACGCGAGGATCGTCGCGCTGGTCGGCACGCTGGCCGCGTTGGCGGCGCTCGGACGGATCGCCTTCGCCGCGGTACCGAACGTCAAGCCGACCACCGACATCGTGCTGATCGCGGGCTACGCGCTCGGGGGTGCCCCCGGGTTCGTGGTCGGAGCGCTGGCCGGACTGACCTCGAACTTCTTCTTCGGCCAGGGCCCCTGGACACCGTGGCAGATGGCCGCCTGGGGAGTGGTCGGGGTGCTCGGGGCACTGCTCGCCCACGGCAGCGGCCGCCGGATCGGCCGCTGGCCGCTGGCGCTGGTATGCGGCGTGGTCGGGTACGGGTTCGCGGCCGTTCAGGACGTCGGGGACTGGGTGACGTTCAGCGATCACAGTGCCGCGCAGCTCGGCGTGTATGTTGGCCGCGGAACCGCGTTTGACTTCATCCATGCGGGTGGCTGCGTCGTGTTCGCGCTTGCCTTCGGGCCCGCGCTGACGCGCTCGATCGTGCGCTTTGCCCAGCGGCTACAGGTTGCGTGGCGCACCTTCGACGGCGCCGTGCGACCGGCGCTGGTCGTGGTCTGCGTCGCAGCAGTGGGCGGTGTGGGCGCTCCCACGCCCGCGCGGGCCGCGAGCACTCCGGCCGGCTACCTGCTCGCCGCCCAGCATCAGGACGGCGGCTTCGGCGCCTCGCCCGGAAGCTCTTCCTCGGAGCTCTACTCGGGCTGGGCAGCGCTCGGGCTGGCGGCTGCCGGCCACAACCCACTCGATCTCCAACCCGGCGGCCACAGCCTGCTCGCCTACATCCGCGCGGGGGGGGACTCGTACGCTGACATCGGGGCGCTCGAGCGCACGATCCTGGTAGCCCGCGCCGCCGGCCTGTCAGCTCAGGACTTCGGCGGGCGCAACCTGGTGGCCCGCCTGCAGAGCTCGGTCCGAGGCGACGGGTCGGTGTCCGAGCAGGTCAACCTGACCGCGTTCGCCGTGTTGGCGCTGCGCGCCGACGGCATCGCCCCTGCTCCGCACACGCTGGCGTGGCTGGCCCGTCAGCAGAACCGCGACGGCGGATTCAGCTTTGCCGGCGCTGGCGGCGGCAGTGACGTCGATGACACCGGCGCCGCGCTGGAGGCACTCGGTCGCCGCGCGCCCGTAGCGGGGCGGGCGGTGAGGTTCCTGCGGCGTCAGCAGAGCCTGGACGGCGGTTTCCCGGCCCAGCCGGGCGGCGAGTCGAACGCCCAGTCGAGCGCGTGGGCGATTCAGGGACTGCTGGCCGCCGGCGTCGATCCGGGCTCGCTGCATCGCCGCGGCGCGGGCTCGCCGCTGAGGTTTCTCGGCTCGCTGGTAGCCCCAGACGGTCACGTGCGCTACTCCCGTTCGGCCGATCATACGCCGGTGTGGGTCACCGCCCAGGCGCTGATGGCGCTCCAGCGCCGGGCGCTGCCGATCGCGCCGGTCCCACGTTCCCGGCACGGCCGCGGGCGCGCGGCGAGCCTCGGGGGCGCCTTCAGCGCCTTGGCTTCCGGGACGTCCGCAGCCAACGCTCGTGCGAGGTCCCACGGGACCCATGCCCGTGGGTCCTCGTCCGGCGCCCGGTCGCCGGGCGCCGCGCGCATGCTCTCGCACCTGGCCGCCGACGCTGGGCTGCTGAGCGCGCTGGTGTTCGCGCCCGTGGGACTACCCTAACCCGGCGCAGGACGTGATCGCCACTCACCCGATAGCCTCTCGCGCCGCGGATGCAGATCGGAGTTCCAAAGGAGACGGCAGAGGGCGAGCGGCGCGTCGCCCTCGTCCCCGACGTCGTGGGCAAGCTCTCCGGGCAGGGACATGAGGTCGTCGTGCAGCGGGACGCCGGCGCCGGTGCGCTGATCCCCGATGGTGTCTACGAGGAGGCGGGGGCCAAGCTGGTCGACGACGCGGCCGCGGTCTACGGCGCCGATGTGGTGGTCAAGGTCGCGCCTCCGAGCGCCGAGGAGGTGGGTCGGCTGAAGTCCGACGGCGTGCTGGTCGGCTTTCTACAGCCGCTGAGCAACGGCGAGGGTGTGCAGGCGCTCGCTCGCTCCGGCGTGACCAGCTTCGCCATGGAGGCGATCCCGCGGATCAGCCGTGCGCAGTCGATGGACGCGCTGTCCTCGCAGGCCAATATCGGCGGCTACCGTGCGGCGCTGATCGGCGCCCAGGAGCTCGGCCGCTTCTATCCGATGTTGATGACCGCCGCGGGCACGATCCGCCCCGCCACCGTGCTGGTGCTCGGAGCGGGAGTGGCCGGGCTGCAGGCGATCGCCACCGCGCGCCGGCTCGGGGCGGTTGTCCAAGGGTTCGACGTCCGCGCCGCGGTCAAGGAGCAGGTCGAGTCACTCGGCGCCCACTTCCTGGAATTCGATCTCGGCGGCGACCTCGAAGGCGCCGGCGGTTATGCCAAGGAGCTGAGCACCGAGCAGCAGGGCCGCCAGCAGGAGCTGATGGCGGAGGCGATCGGCAAGGTCGACGTGGTTATCACGACTGCCGCGGTGCCCGGTCGCAAGGCACCGATCCTGGTCACCGAGGCGGCGGTCAAGCTGATGAAGCCGGGCTCGGTGATCGTCGATCTCGCGGCCGAGAGCGGCGGCAACTGCGAGCTCTCAGAGCCGGGTGAGTCGATCCTCCGCCACGACGTCAAGATCCTCGCGCCGCTGAACGTTCCCTCGACGATGGCCGAGCACGCCTCGCAGCTGTACGCGCGGAACATCTCGGCGCTGCTCGGGCTGATGCTCTCCGACGAGGGTGAGCTGAGCCTCGATTTCGACGATGAGGTGATCGCCGGGGCGTGCATCACTCGCGGGGGAGAGATCGTCCACGAAGGCGCCAAAGCTGCGGCCTCGGCCACCACCTAGCTCGGGAGACTGACGATGGACAGGCTGGTAATCGACATCGCCGTGCTGGTGCTCTCCGGGTTCATCGGGTTCGCGGTGATCTCGAAGGTGCCCAACACGCTGCATACGCCGCTGATGTCCGGCACCAACGCGATTCATGGCATCGTCGTGCTCGGCGGCCTGCTGCTGGTCTCGGAATCCAGCGGCGTGCTCGAGAAGGTGCTGCTGGTGATCGCGGTGGCGTTCGGCACGATCAACGTGATCGGTGGCTTCCTGGTCACCGACCGGATGCTCGGCATGTTCAAGCGCAAGGACCCGCCCAAGACCGAGGACGCGGCCGAGGAGGTCAAGCAGCCGTGAGCTCGCTGGGGACGATCTTCCTGCAGTACCAGAACTTCATCGATGTCCTGTACATCATCGCGTTCGGGATGTTCATCTACGGCTTGAGCGGCCTCACCGGTCCGCGCACGGCGGTGCGGGGTAACAAGATCGCCGCCGCCGGCATGGCGATCGCGGTGATTGCCACGCTGCTCCATCAGCACGCCCTGTCGGGCTCGAGCACGCCCTGGCTGATCGTGCTCGGGATGGCGATCGGCGCGGCTGTCGGCGTCCCGGCGGCGCGCAACGTGAAGATGACCCAGATGCCCCAGATGGTGGCGCTGTTCAACGGTGTCGGCGGCGGCGCGGTGGCGATCATCGCCTGGGTCGAGTACCGCCATCACTTCGGCGGCGACTTCCCCCTGCGGGTGGAGATCCCGTCGCTGTTCGCGGCGATCGTCGGCTCGATCTCGTTCTGGGGCTCCAACATCGCCTTCGCCAAGCTCCAGGAGATCCTCCCCGGCAAGCCGATCAAGCTGCCGGCACAGTCGTTGCTCAACCTGGTCCTGTTCCTGGTTGCGGTGGGCTCATCGATCGTGCTGGCCGCCGGCACTCATTCACAGGCCGTGTTCATCCTCGGCATCCTCGTGGCCGGCGGGATGCTCGGGAACATGGTCGTGCTGCCGATCGGCGGCGCGGACATGCCCGTGGTGATCTCGCTGCTGAACGCCTTCACCGGCCTCTCGGCCGCCGCTACCGGTCTCGCCCTGGGCAATACCGCGCTGATCGTGGCCGGGATGATCGTCGGCGCCTCCGGGACGATTCTGACCAACCTGATGGCCAAGGCGATGAACCGCTCGGTCCCGGCGATCATCGCCGGTGGCTTCGGCGGCACGGTCGACGCCCCGGCGGCGGGCGGTCCGGAGGGCGGGGGCACTGTGCGCTCTACCTCGGCTCAGGACGTGGCGATCCAGCTGTCCTACGCGCGGCTGGTCGTCGTCGCTCCCGGCTACGGGATGGCCGTCGCGCAGGCTCAGCACGCGGTCCGGGAGCTCGAGCGTGCGCTCGAGGCCAAGGGCGTCGAGGTCAAGTACGCGATCCATCCCGTCGCGGGGCGGATGCCAGGTCACATGAACGTGCTGCTGGCTGAAGCCGATGTCCCGTATGACCTGCTCCGGGAGATGGATGACATCAATCCCGAGTTCTCGCGCACCGACGTGGTCCTCGTGATCGGCGCCAACGACGTCACCAACCCCGCGGCCAAGAACGAGCCGGGATCGCCGATCTACGGGATGCCGATCCTCGAGGTCGATAAGTCCGCTGCGGTGATCGTGCTCAAGCGATCGATGGCCTCGGGCTTCGCCGGGATCGACAACCCGTTGTTCTATGACCCCAAGACCTCGCTGCTGTTCGGCGACGCCAAAGCGTCAGTGAGTGAGATCACCGCTGAGGTCCAAGCGCTCTGACCCAGGACTCGCCGCAGGTCTGGTGCGTGGGATTGATCACGCCGGGGTTTCCACGGTGCGCCTCTGCGGATAGAGTCGGAACAGCCGCGGAGCGCGCCACCCGAGCAGCAACTTGCTCGGTGCCGGCCGGCCGCCCCTGTGACACCGAAGACGAGGAGCGACCATGGATCCCAATCGGCTGACCGCTATCCCGCTGTTCTCCCACCTTGGGCCCGACGAGGCCAAGCGCTTGGCCACGTTCGCCACCGAGACGAGCGTGGCCGAAGGCCAGATCCTGATGAAGGAGGGCGACTACGCGACCGAGCTCATCGCGATCGAGGAGGGCACTGCCGACGTTATCCGGGAGGAGAAGAAGCTCGCCTCGCTGAAGAAAGGCGACCTGATCGGCGAGATGGGCCTGCTCTCCCGTGAGCCCCGCAACGCGGACGTGATCGCCACCTCGCCGATGCGGGTGATCAAGCTGACCCACTGGGAGATCCGCCGGATGTCCGAGGACACCGTGAACCGGATCAAGCAGATCATCGCCGAGCGCCAGAAGGCCGGCGTCGCCGATCCGGCGCACAAGGAGTAGGTCAGCCCGGCGGAGTCGAGGCGAGCGCGGCCAGCACCGTTGCGGTCGCCTCCCGCAGGGCCTGCTGCTCGGTGTCAAGCACGAGCTCGGGCGCGAGCGGGACCTCGTATGGGCTCGAGATCCCCGTGAATTCGAGAATTTCGCCCGCAAGCGCGCGTTTGTAGAGGCCCTTGGGGTCGCGACGGATGCACTCCTCCAGGCTCGTCTTGACGAATACCTCGGTGAACCCGCCCCCGATTATCCGCCGCGCGTCGCTGCGCTGGCGCCGCAGCGGCGAGATCATCGCGACGACGACGATCCCTCCCTTGCGGCAGTGTTCGGCTGCGAGCAAAGACACCCGCTCCACGTTCAGATCGCGGTCCGCGGACGAGAAGCCAAGATCACGCGACACGCTGGCGCGGATCACGTCGCCGTCGAGCAGGAGCGGGTCGCGACCCAGGTTGCGCAGCTCCTCCACGATCCGCTCCGCGATCGTCGACTTCCCTGCACCGGGTAACCCAGTGAGCCAGATCACCCGACCCTGGCGGGCAGGAGCGTCTTGGCTCACGTGGGGGCGGGGCGACGGACGGGTGCATTCACGGCGGACCAATGCGATTTGTTCAAGCTGGTCGATCTGGCTACTACCGAGACAAGAATGGGTTAACGTCAACGTCGGCCAGCATATTCCTTCTCGCCGCAGAAGTTTCTGATACCTTTCGGCCCGCCGAGTCCCCGGCCATGCCGCCCCGGGGAGCGGGGAACCCAAGAAGTTTTGGGGCGAGTCTCGCGGTGATCCGTGAGAAGCGCTCGATTTCCGAGCGCTAGCCCGTCAGCTAACCCCGCAGGCACCAGGCGCGTCGTGCAACACCGCACCCGCGGAAGGTCCTGCGTGTTCGCTTTCAGCAGCTTTCAACCCAAGAAGATGTGCAACGCCGGTGCCGCCAGGGTGACGGCACGCGGCACGGTCGAAGTTCGTCGGGTCATGACTCGGTCACGTCGCCTGTTTGCGCTGCTCGCGCTCTGCCTGCTCGTTCCCGCCGCAAGCGCGACCGCGGCGTCGGGAGGGGCGGGGATCGCCCCCGTCCAGAAGCCGCGAGGCTTCGACAGCGCCGCGGTCGTGTATTCGACCTTCTCCCGCACGCTGCGCAAGGGCGAGAGCGGCCAGGATGTGAAAACGCTGCAGACATGGCTGAGCGAAGTTGGGTTCACCGTCTCGGAGACCGGCTACTTCGGGAACATGACTCAAGGCGCCGTCAAGCGCTTTCAGCGCGCCAACCGCTTGACTCCTGCCAGCGGCTCGGTCGGCGCGCTGACTGCCGCGAGGCTGTTCGCGGCGGTCAGGAAGATCACCAAGAGCTCCGGCGTGTTCAGTGCGTCTCAGGGGAGCTCCGGCAGCTGGGTGTTCCCCTTGCGGCCGATCAGCCGGGTGGTGTCGCCCAGCAGCTGGTCGCTCGACCAGGGCGTCGACATCGCGACGAACGGCAGCGCCTGCGGCTCGAAGGTGGTCGAGATCGCCGTCACCTCTGGCACCATCGTGCAGGAGGGAATCAGCGGATTCGGGCCCGACGCCCCGATTCTGAAGGTCGACAGTGGTCAGTACGCAGGCCGCTACATCTATTACGGCCACGCCGCACCCGCGCTGGTCCCGGTCGGGACGCATGTCAGCACCGGCCAGCCGATCGCCGAGGTCGGGTGCGGGCAGGTCGGGATTTCCTCCGGTCCGCACGTCGAGATCGGGATCAGCGATCCCGGCGGCCCGACGTGCTGCCCGGGCGGCGAGACAGCCCAGGAGATGCACGACATCCTCATCGGGCTCTACCGCCAGGCCGGCGGTAGATAGCACCGCGCCGGACGGCGGCGGTTGCGCTAGCCGGGACCCGCTTTGGGGCCCGCCGCCCCAAGTAGGCTGCACTCATGATCTCCCGGGAGCGCGCGATCGAGGCGTTGACCGGCGAGCGCTTTGACATCGTCGTCATCGGGGGTGGGATCACGGGCGCGGGGGTCGCGCTCGACGCCGCATCCCGTGGCTACAGCGTCGCGCTGGTCGAGAAGGCCGACTTCGCCTCCGGCACCAGCAGCCGCTCCTCCAAGCTGGTCCACGGAGGCCTGCGCTATCTGCAGAACTTCGATCTGGGGCTGGTCCGAGAGGCGCTGCTCGAGCGACAGCTGATGGTCAGGCTCGCGCCCCATCTCGTCCGGCCGCTGGCGTTGGTGGTGCCGGCGTTCGACGGCGCGCGCCCGGACCGCCTGGTCGGAATCGGGCTGAACATGTACGACGTAATGGCGACGCCGCGGCTGCGGGGGCGCCGGGCCACCCGGCGGGCCGCCGCGGCCGCCGGCGAGGAGGCCGACAGCGACTGGAGCCCCGCGCGGCACCGCGTCATCTCCGGCGAAGAGGTGGTCGAGCTGCTGCCCGCCCTGGCTAGGCGCGACCCGAGCGGCGGCTACCTGTTCTACGACTGCCAGACCGACGACGCTCGCCTGGTCCTGACCGTGCTGGGCGAAGCCGAGCGCTTCGGGGCGATTTGTGTCAACCGTGTCGAGGTCACCGAGCTCGCCCGCGACGACGGACATGGAACCGGGGTCGCGGTGCGTGACCACGAGACGGGCGCCCAGTTCACCGTCCAGGCCGACAATGTGGTCAACGCCACCGGCGTGTGGGCGGACCGGATCCGGCCCGAGGAGCTGCACTCGGAAGCCGAGGTGCCGCGGATCGCGCCCAGCCGCGGGACGCACGTGATCCTCACCCAGGAGGATCTCCCGCTGGTGGCAGGCGCGATCATCCCGGCTGCGGAGGGGCGCTCGGTGTTCGCACTGCCGTGGCTCGGGCGCAGCTTGATCGGCACGACCGACAACAACTACGAAGGTGACATCGACCACGTCCGGCCCGCCGAGCAGGACATCGCCTACCTGCTTGAGGCCACGAACAGGTTCTTCGGCACCAGCCTTGGGCCCGACCAGCTGACCGGCGCCTACGCCGGCGTGCGGCCGCTGATCTCAACCGCCGACACGCGCAAATCCGTCGACATCTCACGCAAGGCCGAGCTGTATGAGACCTCGAGTGGTCTGATCACGATCACCGGCGGGAAACTGACCACGTGGCGGCGGATGGCCAAGCTCGCCATCGACCGCGTGGTCGAGCGCGACGGCCGACAGGCGCCGTGTCGGACTCACGAAATCCCGCTCGGCCAGCCGATCGATGCTGATCGCCTGCCGCGGATCGAGGGCGTGCGCGAGGAGGCTTACGCCGCCCTCGCCGCTCGCTATGGGCATGCCGCCAAAGAGGTCCTGGAGACGGCGGCCGACCGCGGCGAGCTAGCTCAGCCGATCGTCGAGGGCCTGCCCGACCTGCTGGCCGAGGCGCCCTTCTCGGCGCGTCACGAGCAGGCGCGCACGGTCGCCGATGTGCTGCTGCGGCGGACCCGCCTCGGGCTGCTGGCTGGGCGGGAGCTATGCGCTGCCGGCCACGCCGCGCCGACACGGGTCGCCCGGGCGATGGCGGCCGAGCTGGGCTGGGAGGAGGGGCGGGTGGCGCTGGAGGTCGAGCGCTTCCGGGTCGAGGCCGTGGCTGAGGGCATCGCCCCGGGGGTCGACGAAATGGTCCCCGGGAAGCACTAAGCTCAGGCCGTGGACGAGGTGCAGGAGTTCTGCCGGCGTGTGCTGGGCGCCGGCCCCGAGGCCGAGGAGGCGGCTACCGCGGCGCGGAGCGCACCGACCGACGACCGCGTGGCCATGCTGGCGAGGGCCGCCCGGGCCTGCCGGGCCTGCCGGGTGCGCGCGGAGCGCCAGGAGACGCAGGCCGACGCCGTCGCGCCAAGTGCCGGACACGACCTCAGCCTCGCCGCCGCGGTGACCGCGGAGCTCGCGAGTGCCACCGCCACGCTGCCCGAGCGCCAGCGGGAAGGGTTGGTCTTGCGGGAGCTGCTGCGCCTGTCCTACGACCAGATCTCCCAGGTCATGGACATCGAGCCGGCCGCCGTGGCCCCGCTGCTCGCGCGGGCGCGTTTGCGACTGCGGGTGCAGCGGCGCGGCACCGCCCTCCCCGCGAGCCCCGAGTGTGTCGAAGGGGAGCGGGCGCTGCGCCTGCTCGCGTGCCGACAGGACTCCGAGCCGCTCTCCGGAACCGACGACGAGTGGCTGCACTCGCATCTCTCCACGTGTGCGGCCTGCGAGGTCAAGCACGCCGCGATGCTGGAAGCGTCGGTCTGTTATCGCGCTTGGCCGCAGGAGCTTCCGCGCCCCGGCGTGGGCGCCGAGCCTGATCAATGAGCGCGCCGGCGCTCAAACTCCAGACAAGTGCCGGAGTACTCGACCTCGGTGGCCGGGCGCGGTTGATGGGTATCGTCAACGCCACCCCGGACTCGTTCTCGGACGCCGGTCTGAACCAGACCCTGGAGGAGCGCATGGCGCTCGCGCGGAGCCTGCTCGCCGCGGGGGCCGAGATCATCGATATCGGGGGCGAATCGGGCGTCACCAACCGCCCCGCGGTGGAGCCGCAGGAGGAGATCGAGCGTGTCGCTGCCCTGATCGGGCGGGTTAGCGGCGAACTCGGAGCCATTGTCTCGGTGGACACCTACAAGCCGCTGGTCGCGCAGGCGGCGATTGAGGCCGGGGCGTCGATCGTCAACGACGTCAGCGGGTTGCGGGATCCGCGTCTGGCCGAGGTCTGCGCCGACACCGGCGCCGGGCTGGTGATCATGCACACGCGCGTCGCGCCCAAGCAGAAGCTGCTCGACCCGAGCCTTGACGGCCGCGTCGCCGCCGACGTGCACGAGTTCCTGCGCGAGCGGATAACCGTCGCCCTGGAGCACGGAATGGCGTTCGAGCAGCTGATGCTCGACCCGGGCCCCGACTTTGCCAAGACGCCGTCGCAGACGGTCGAGGTCCTGCGCGCGCTGAGCGAGCTGCACGACCTGGGCCGCCCGTTGCTGCTGGCGGTGTCCCGCAAGGATTTTGTCGGAGCGATCACGCGCCGGGCCCCGCGAGAGCGGCTCGCCGGCACGCTGGCGGCGGTGGCCCACGGGATCGAGGCCGGCGCGCACGTGCTGCGGGTCCACGATGTGGCCGCGACGGCTGATTTCATCGCCGTCCGGGAGGTACTGGCCGGCGAACGGACGCTGGACCGCACCGCGCGTGTCGACGATGCCCTGCGCTGGGCCGAGCCGGCGACTTCCCTGGCACCACCAGGTACCTGATCGTGGTCGTCCTCGTCGCACGCTAGATTCTGGGGTGAAACATCGCCGGTCGCTGCCCCAACGCGACCGGAGCCCACCGATACAAGCCCCCTAGGAGGCCTCCACCATGTCCGTACTGGATCGCGCCGCGCTTGAACAGAGCCCGCTCGCCGACCTACATACGATCGCATCCGAGCTGTCGCTTGACGGCTACCGACGGTTACGAAAGGCCGAGCTGGTCGATGAGATCCTCAACCGCCAGGGCGGCGACACCGGCGCATCCGCGTCGGACGCCGACTCGAGCGCTTTCGCCGAAGCTGATCTCGAGGGTGAGTCCGATGCCGACGTTCCGGCGGACACGGGCCATACCGAGGACGAGCCGGCCGGCGCGCGCCGGCGCCGCGGCCGCCGCGGCGGCCGTACCCGCGCGAGCGCTCCCGACGACGATGCCGCCAAGGAGGAGGAGGAGCCCGCAGAAGAGCCGCCGGAGCGCGAGAGCGCCCCGGAGCGCGAGAGCGCCCCGGAGCGCGAGAGCGCCCGCAAGCCGCGCTCGCGCTCGCGCGCCCGCGACTCCGAGCGCAATCGAGACCGGGATCCCGACCGTGGCCGGGACCGCGAAACGGACCGCGCGCGCGATCCGGAGCCCGTCGCCGACGAGGAGGACGAGACGGCTGAGGGCGTCGTCGAGCTGCTGCCGAACGGCTCTGGCTTCATTCGCGTGGAGCCGCCCGAGCCCTCGGACGAGGACGTGTACGTCTCCGCGGCGCAGGTCAAGCGCTGCGAGCTGGTGTCCGGCGACCGGGTCACCGGCCCGCGGCGCTCCCCCCGGCGCTCAGAGCGCTTTGCCTCACTCGTCCGCGTCGACACGATCAACGGTCAGCCGGCGTCCGAGCTCGCGTCGGGGACGCGCTTCGAGGATCTGCCGGCGAGGTTTCCGACCGAGCGCTTCCGTCTCGGGTCCCAGGACCCGACGGTGAAGGCGATCGAATGGCTGACTCCGTTCGGCAAGGGTTCGCGCGTGACCATCGCTGGGGCCTCACGGGCGGGTAAGAGCGAGGCGCTGCGGCGGCTGGCGACGGTGCTCGCAGGCCAAGAGGGGCTGCAGGTGACGGTCGCGCTGGCCGGTGTCCGCCCGGAGGAGATCTCGGTATGGGGCGAGGACGGACTCACATCCCCCTCCGCGGTGAGCTTCTCGGCCTCCTCGGACGCCCAGGACCACGCCGTCGAGCTGGTGATCGACCAGGCCCGCCGGGTCGCGGCCCGCGGCGCGGACGCGGTGGTGCTGATCGACACGCTCGACGGGATGCACCCGCAGGCCGCTCGCAAGGCTCTCGGCGCGGCACGCAACATCGTCGACGGCGGCTCGCTCACGGTGATCGCCACCGCGGCGGCGCCGATCGGCGGCGAGACGACGGTGATCGCCCTGGACCGGGAGCTCGCCAGCACGGCACGATTCCCGGCGGTCGACCTCGCCGCCAGCGGGACCCTACGGCCGGAGCTGCTCGTTGGAGACGCAGGCGCCGAGGCGATCGCCCGCGCGCGGGGCGACGCGCTCGAGGGCTGAGGGGTCGTGAAGCGCGCTCAATACGCCGTACACCGCGAGCGGTGCCGGGGGGAGGCCTTGTAAGCGGGTTGCTGCCCACGCCGCCACAGCAGCTGATCGATCTCCGCTGCGCAGCGAGGGCCCCCCGCCCTGGGGCGACCGGACCGCGCGGCGAGGATCAGCTCGACCGCGTGGAGCGCGCAGGCGCGGATCTCGACCTCCTCGGCCGAGCCGTGTTCGAGCAGCTCACCGCGCTCGATCCGCGCCACGAGGGACGGGGCGAAGTGGAGAATGCCGTCGAGCCTGAGGACGTGCGGCACCAGGTTGTCGGCGAACATCGTCAGCCCAGCGAGGTCGTTTGGCGAGATCACGTGGGCGCGAGCCAGATCCGCGGCGGCGATCTGCGCGCGCTTGAGGAACGGGACGGAGATCTTCCCGTAGCGGGAGGTGTCGGCAAAGCACGTCCAGGAACCGAGCCGCCTGGCCAGCTCGACCGCCGAACCGCGTGTCGATCGGGCCAGTTCGGCGAAGCTCCCAGCGTGCTCGGCGGTGACTCGTCGGCCGAGGTCGCGCAGCGAATCCCCGAACAGCGCCATCAACTCGTGCCCGGGGTCCTGGCCAAGCGTCTCCGCGATCTCCGTCGCGTCGATCCGCGAGAGCTGTTCGGCGCTCCAGGGTCCTTCGCGGGCGAAACGCTCGCGCACCCCGGTGGCCACGGTGACGTAGCCCGATCGTCCGGCACGCTTGCGCAGGGTGGGAAACCACCCCGAGCCGAAGTTGATCGCGTCGAGCGTGAGCCAGAACGCCGCTCGTTGCGCGACCGACCGTGGGCCCGAGTCCCGGCTGGGGTCGGGGTCGGGGGCTTCAGACGGGAGAGCCAGGGCATAGCCCGCAAGCGCCGCGGAATCGATCTGCACGACACCGGCCCGCTCGGCAATCGCAGCACATGCGGCTCGGAGTTCTCGCATTGCAAGAGCATGACGCGCTCAGGCGCCGACGCGGGCGCTACCGTCTGAAACCAGCGTCATGACTGAGACTACGGCCGAGCTCGACAGCCTCCTCTCGGGCCTGAACGAGCCCCAACGCGAAGCCGTCACCCACGGCGACGGTCCGCTGTTGATCCTCGCGGGCGCGGGCTCGGGCAAGACCCGGGTGCTGACCCACCGGATCGCCTATCTTGTGGCGACCGACGCCGCCAAGCCGAACGAGATCCTCGCCATCACGTTCACCAACAAGGCGGCGGGGGAGATGCGCGATCGCGCCGGGATGCTGGTCGGCGGGCGCATCCGCGCGATGTGGGTGATGACCTTCCACTCCGCCTGCGCCCGCATGCTCCGCGCGCACGCGGACAGGCTCGGCTACACCCGCCAGTTCACGATCTACGACCAGGCCGATTCCCGCCGGCTGGTGAAGCGCTGCCTCGACGACCTGGGCGTCGATCCCAAGCGCTTCACTCCGGGCGCGATCCAGTCGCAGATCTCCGACGCCAAGAACAAGCTGCGGGACGCCGACGACTACGGCCGCCTCGTGGGTTCCTTCTTCGAGCAGACGGTGGCCGATGTCTACCGGAGCTATGAGCGCGAGCTGCACCGCATGAACGCGATGGATTTCGACGACCTGCTGGTCCGCGCGGTCAACGTCCTTGAGCTGTTCCCCGAGGTTCGTCAGCGCTACACCGAGGGCTTCCGGCACGTGATGGTCGACGAGTACCAGGACACCAATCACGCGCAGTACCGGTGGCTGCAGCTGCTGGCCGGGGAGCACCGCAACCTGGCCGTGGTCGGTGACCCGGATCAGTCGATCTATCAGTTCCGTGGGGCGGACATCACCAACATCCTCGAGTTCGAGGACACGTTCCCCGCCGCCCGGGTGGTCAAGCTCGAGCAGAACTACCGCTCGACGCAGACGATCCTCGACGCCGCCAACGCGGTGATCATGAACAATCGCGGCCGGCGGTCAAAGCAACTGTGGACCGACCTCGGCCAGGGGGACCCGATCAAGGTCCGGGAGCTCGAGGATGAGCACGCCGAGGCGCGGTTTGTCACCGCCGAGCTCCAGCGGCTGGTCGACGAAGGCGTGTCGCGATCGGAGATCGCGGTCTTCTACCGCACCAACGCCCAGTCACGCGTGCTCGAGGACACGCTGGTAAGGGCCGAGATCGGTTATCAGGTGATCGGCGGGACGAAGTTCTACGAGCGCGCGGAGATCAAGGATGCGATCGCCTACCTGACCGCGATCGTCAACCCGCAGGACGTGGGCGCGTTCACGCGGATCGTCAATTCCCCCAGGAGGGGGATCGGGTCGACGTCGCTCTCCCGCGTGCTCGCCTTCGCCAACACGATGGGCATGTCGATCTGGGACGCCGCATCGGAGCCCGAGCAGGTACCCGGTCTCGGACCTGCCGCGATCAAGGCGATCCGGAGATTCATGGCGACGATGCACGTCCTCCGCGAGCGGGCGCGATCGGGTGCGTCGGTGGCGGAGCTGCTACGGGAGACCCTGCAGGAGACGGGCTACCTGGAGGCGCTCGAGGCCGAGCGGACGATCGAGGCGCAGGGCCGCGTCGAGAACCTGCAGGAGCTGGTCAACGTCGCCGTCGAGTACGACTCCTCCGAGGTGGCCGCGACGGCGGATCCGGACGAGGCGCCCCTGCCCGCCTTCCTCCAGCAGATCGCCCTGATCGCGGACGCGGACGGGCGCGAGGACGACGACGGTCTGGTGACCTTGATGACGCTCCACAACGCCAAGGGCCTCGAGTATCCGATCGTGTTCATCATCGGCTGCGAGGAGGGGGTCTTCCCGCACTCCCGTGCGCTCGACGAGGGTGGCCTCGAGGAGGAGCGGCGGCTCTGTTACGTCGGCATCACCCGGGCCGAGCGTGACCTCTACGTCACCTACGCGCGGACGCGCACGGTGTTCGGGGCGCGCAGCTTCGGTGCGCCGAGCCGGTTCATCGGCGAGATCCCGGCCGCGCTGACCGACCGCGAGGAATACATGTCGCGGCGCGGACTCGGCGCGCTGGGCGGATTCCGGGCGCGGGCCACGTCCTGGGCCGCGACGACCCTGCCCGCCTCCGCCGACCGGGACGAGCCCACGCTCGTCGCCTACCGGATGGGGGACGACGTCGTCCATCCCAGCTTCGGCGAGGGCGTGGTCACAGGGCTCGAGCCGGGCGGCATCGTCGTGATCCGCTTCAGCAAGGATCGCTCGGAGCGCAAGCTGGTGGCAGACCTCGCCCCGATCACCAGGCGAGACACCAGCCCGGAGCGAGGCATCCTCTAGCGTGCACGGAATGAGCGCGAGGATCATCGACGGGAAGGCCGTCGCGGCGCGGGTACGGACAGAGGTGGCCCAGGAGGTCGCCGAGGTGTCCGAACTGATCGGCCGCCCACCCGGGCTGGCCACGATCCTCGTGGGCGAGGATCCGGCTTCGGCGATCTACGTCGCCAACAAGCGCCGGGCCTGTGGCGAGGCGGGAATCGCCGATCATCACCGCCACCTCGATGCGCGTGTCTCCCAGGACGACGTCGCGGCTCTGATCGAGGACTGCAACGCGAATCCGGAGATTAGCGGCATCCTGCTGCAGCTCCCGGTCCCAGCTGGACTCGACGGCGCTGCACTGACCGGCGGGATCGCGCCCGAGAAGGACGTTGACGGTCTCACCCCGATCAGTGCGGGCCGCCTGGCCCAGGGGACGCCCGGCCTGCGGCCCTGCACCCCGCTCGGCGTGATCGAGCTACTGGACTCCTACGGCGTGGCGCTGGAGGGAGCGGAGGCCGTCGTCGTCGGGCGCTCGGATCTGGTCGGCAAACCCGTCGCTGCGCTGCTGCTGGCGCGCAACGCGACGGTGACCGTCTGCCACTCCCGGACCCATCACCTGGCCGCGGTCTGCAGGCGCGCTGACGTCCTGGTCGCCGCGGTCGGACTTCCGCGGCTGATCGGCGCCGAGCACATCAAAGCGGGGGCGGCGGTGATCGATGTGGGCATGAACCGTCTCCGGGATGGCCTGGCTGGAGACGTGGACTTCGACGCCGCGAGCGAGCGGGCTGGGCTGATCACGCCGGTGCCCGGGGGCGTCGGCCCGATGACCATCGCGATGCTGCTCCGCAACACCGTTAACGCGGCTCGGTTGCAGCACGCGCTCGCGGACGCCGTGCGCTAGCCGTGTCCTCCGGTGAGGAGCCGCGGGCACCAACCGCAACGCCGGACGCGCCGACCACGGTGGATTCGCTGGCGGCGCCGCCATCACCCGCACCGACATCGGACTGGCAGCCGGTCAGACGGGTCACCCCGCGCCTCCATACCGGAGAGCTGATCAGCGCCAGCAGCGCGCTGGCGCTGGCGCCGATCATGTTCGCCGCCGAGTGGTACGGAAAGGTCAGCGTGCCGCAGGTGCGCCGTTCGGGAATCACCGGCGCAGAGAACGCCTGGAACGGGATGTCGCTGCTGCGGTGGCTGATGCTGGCGACGATTCTCGTGGCCCTCGGGGCCGTGGTGCTGCACGCGCGCCAGCGTGGACATGGTACGAGGACCGCCACCGGCGCTCCGGTGGCGGCACTCGGCACGCTCGCGGCGCTGTTGCTGGGCTACCGGGTGCTGATCAACCCTCCGAGCGCGAGCACGGTGGTGGATGTCAAGCTCGGCGCGTTCCTGGGACTGCTCGCGACGATCGGCGTCGCGCTCGGAGGGTTCGAGTCGCTGCGTGAGGAGCGGGCGCACCGCGACGAGGTCGTACACCGATCCAGAAACGCGCGTTCTCTCGCATCCGGCCTACCCGAGCGGTAGGCTGGCCACAACCGCGAAAGGCTCGCCGCGGGGAGGAGGGCCGAGACGGACCTAGAACAGTGAGCCAAACATGGTGACTACCTCTGGAGGGACCAGTGAACCTGGATAACGTCGCACGAGAAGACTGGATCGTGGGCGGCCTCGCGCTGCTGCTGGCAATCTTTTTGTTGATCCTTCCGTGGTTTGACCTGAGCGTTGGGCCCTTCTCGGCCTCGTTCTCGGCCACTAGCGCCCCCGACGGCTGGCTCGGCATCCTCGCGTTCATCGCCGCCTTGGCCGTGGTCGTGGACCTCGCGATCGAGCGGTTCTCGCCGCAGACCCAGGTTCCGGTCATCAAGACGCGTGCCAACACGCGCTTCATGCTCGCGCTCGCCGCGGCTGCGTTCGTGGCGCTGAAGTTCCTCTTCCACATCCACTTCAGCCTGTTCGGCTGGGGCTTCTACGTCGATGTGATCGTCGTCGCGGCACTCGTGTACTTCGCCATGCAGGTCCGCAGCGGGACGGTGCCCGGGGGGGTCGGCCGTCCTGGCCGCCCTGCCCGCCCGGTTGCGTCTCCGACCGCAGGCACGGGCTCGGTTGGTCCCGCGGGCACGCCGACATCCGATGCAGCACCGGGCACCAGCTCGGTCCCCCCTGAGGCTCCGGGCGGATCGACGCCGCCGCCGCGCGTCTGAACCAGCGCCGAGGCACCGACGGAGCCCAGCGGCGAAGCCGATGGAGTTCGATCCAGCGAGGCTTCGCAGCGGAGAGATGATCGTGGGCGCCGGCGCACTTGTGCTGCTGGCGTCCATCTTCGTGTTGGACTGGTACGGGCTGAACGGGACGCTCGCGCCGACTGCCGAGCGGCTGGGGGTCCCGGGATCGGTCAACGGATGGCACGCTCTGACCATTGCCCGATGGCTGCTGCTGCTCACGGTGGGCTGTGCGCTGGCCCTCGTGTACTTCCAGGCCAGCCGCCGAGCTCCGGCGCTCCCGGTGACCCTGAGCGCGGCGGTGACGGTCCTGTCGCTGATCAGTGGGGTGGTGCTGATCTATCGCGTGCTGATCAACCAGCCGGGTCCCGGAGATGTGATCGAGGCGCGCGCCGGCGCCTACGTCGGGCTCGTCAGCGTCCTCGCCCTCGCCTACGGCGCCTGGCGCTCACTGCGCCAGGAGGGCATCCCCGCGCGTGACGCGCCGGCGGTGATCCCGGTGGAGGGTGCGGCGGACGGGGTGGAGCGGTCGGGGAATCTGGGCTGATCCTAGAATCGGCCCGATGCTTGATCGATCGCAGGTCCTCCACGTGGCGCGGCTCGCCCGCCTGCAGCTGTCCGAGGAAGAGGTGCAGCGGATGGCCGGTGAGCTCTCGAAGGTTCTCGACCACATCGAGAAGATCCGTGAGCTCGATCTCGAAGGCGTTCCGGCGACCTCGCACGTGGTCGATGTCGTCAACGTGCTGCGCCCCGACGAGCCGCGCCCGTCGCTGCCGGTCGAGGTCGCGCTGGAGGCTGCCCCGGAGCCGGTTCAGGGCGGCTTCGGCGTACCGAGCCCGGGTGCGGCATGAGCGATTTGATCGAGCTGAGCGCCACGGCCGCCGCGGCGGCCGTGCGCGACGGGCACGTCTCCGCCGCAGAGTTGTTCGAATCCTACCGTGAACGGGCGGCCGGCGATGAGCTCAACGCGTTCACCTGGGTTGCGCCCGAGGCGCCCTCGGGGCCCGCCCAGGAGAACTCGCCGCTCGGCGGGGTCCCGCTGGCCGTAAAGGACCTGTTCTGCACCAAGGGCGTCCCGAGCCAGGCGGGATCGCGCATCCTTCAGAACTACCGGCCGCCCTACACGGCGACCGTGGTCGAGCAGTTGGTCGCCGCGGGCGCGCCGCTGCTCGGCAAGACCAACCAGGATGAGTTCGCGATGGGGTCCTCGAACGAGAATTCGGCCTACGGACCGGTGCTGAACCCGTGGGATCGCGGCCGCGTCCCGGGCGGATCCTCGGGCGGGAGCGCGGCGGCGGTCGCGGGCGGGCTGGCGCCATGGGCGATCGGCACCGACACCGGCGGGTCGGTGCGCCAGCCGGCGGCCCTGTGCGGGATCGTCGGCATGAAGCCGACCTACGGCGCCTGCTCGCGCTACGGGATGATCGCGTTCGCCTCCTCGCTCGACCAGGCAGGCCCGCTGACTCGGGACGTCAGCGACGCCGCTCTGCTCCTCAGCCAGATGATCGGCAAGGATCCGTGCGACTCGACGTCGGTGGCCTTTCCGGGCCAGATCACGATGCCCACGGCGGAGGGTCTGCGCGGCATCCGGTTGGGCGTACCGGAGGAGCTGACCGGGGACGGCGGCGGCGTCGAGCCAGGTGTGCGCGAGCGCTTTGAGGCGACCCTCGCATTGGCCGAGAGCCTCGGGGCGACGGTGGAACCGTGCCGGCTGCCGCACGCTCCGCACGCACTGTCGGCGTATTACCTGATCGCCCCAGCCGAGGCCTCGGCAAACCTGGCCCGCTTCGATGGCGTCCGCTACGGCCTGCGCGTCAACGGCGAAGCGGATCTGGTGACCATGTACGACGAGACCCGCGCCGCCGGGTTCGGTCCGGAGGTCAAGCGACGCATCATGCTCGGCACCTACGCCCTCTCCAGCGGCTACTACGACGCGTATTACGGAACGGCGCAGAAGGTCCGGACGAAGATCGCCGAAGATTTTCGCCAGGCCTTTCAGTCCTTCGACTTCGTGGTCACGCCGACCAGCCCGTGGACGGCGTTCGAGCTCGGGGCCAAGACCGACGATCCGCTGGCGATGTACCTCAATGACTTCTGCACGGTGCCGATGCCGCTGGCCGGGATCCCGGCCATCTCGATCCCGTGCGGGCTGAGCGAGGGCCTTCCGGTGGGCTTCCAACTCGCCGGCCCGGCCTTCAGCGAGAGCCGGATGCTCGACGCCGCCTATGCACTCGAGCAGGCGATCGGCTTCGACGGAGGCCCGGCGAGGCGATGAGCGCGACGCGCGCACCGGCTTACGAGCCGGTCATCGGCTTGGAGATCCACGTCCAGCTGAGCACGACCACGAAGATGTTCTGCGGGTGTGAGCTGTCGTTCGCCGATCAGCCCAACTCGCACACCTGCCCGGTCTGCCTGGGTCTGCCCGGCTCGCTTCCGGTGGTCAATGCCAAGGCCATCCACTTCGGGCTGATGATCGGTCTGGCGCTGGGCTCGGAGATCGCTCCGCGCTCGCTGTTTCATCGCAAGAACTACTTCTATCCCGACCTCCCGAAGGGCTACCAGATCTCCCAGTACGACGTGCCGCTGTGCCGCGGCGGGCAACTGGGAGAGGTGCGCATCCATCGCGTCCACCTCGAGGAGGACGCCGCGAAGCTGAACCACCTGGGGGAGAGCGGGCGGATCCACGGTTCGGAGCGCAGCTGGGTCGACTTCAATCGTGGGGGTACTCCGCTGGTGGAGATCGTCACCGAGCCCGACATTCGCTCGCCTGAGCAGGCTCGGGAATGGCTGACCCTGCTCCGGGCCACCCTGAAGCAGCTCGGTGTGTCCGACGTCAACATGGCCGAGGGTTCCCTGCGCTGTGACGCCAACGTCTCTGTGCGGCCTGCGGGATCGCGTGAGCTCGGGACCAAGACCGAGCTCAAGAACATGAACTCGTTCCGCTTCCTCGAACGCGGGGTGCGGGCGGAGATCGAGCGTCAGGTCGACCTGCTGCAGGGCGGCGAGAGCGTGGTCCAGGAAACGCTGCACTTCGATCCGGCGAGCGGGGAGCTGACACCGCTGCGCTCCAAGGAGGAGGCCCACGACTACCGTTACCTGCCCGAGCCCGACCTCGTGCCGCTGGTGGCCTCCGAGGCGATGGTGGCGCAGGCGCGGGTGGAGCTCCCGGAGCTTCCCACCCAGCGCGCGATCCGACTCGAGCGCGAGCTGTCGCTGCCGGCGGAACGAGCTCGTGAGCTCGCGTTCAGAACCGAGCTGGCGGACTATTTCGAGGCCGCGCTAACCGTCGCCGGCGCGGCGGCTGACGCGATCGCCCTGGCCAACTGGATTCCGCAGCTGGTCGAGCGGATCGGATCGGATGCCGACCCAGGGGCCTCAAGGGTTTCTCCACGGGCCTTCGCGTCGCTGGTCGCGCTCGCCGCCAGCAAGGCGATCAGCCGGGATGCCGCGCGGGAGGTCCTGAGCCGCCTCGTCGCCGAGGGAGGCGATCCGCAGGCGATTGTGGAGGCGGAGAACCTGCAGGCGATGAGTGACGGGTTGACCGAGCTCGTCCGGCGGGCGATCGCCGCCGACCCCGAGGCAGCTGAGAAGGTGCGAGCCGGCAACATGAAGGCGATCGGACCGCTGGTCGGGTACGTGATGCGGGAGACGAAGGGGCGCGCGGATGGGGGAGAGGTCACCCGCCTGATCCGCGAGCAGGTCCAAGCGGCCCAGACTTAGAGATTTCTCGGCGGCGCTGTCAGGAGGCCGCGCCGGCTGAGCGGCGCACGAGCCAACCGAGAGCCAGCAGCGCCAGCCCAACGGTGACGAGCTCCGGCACGGCAAGCCCGGTGAGCGGAAGCGTTGGACCGGACGGCGCCGTCACGGCGTGGGCAGTCGTCGGCGAAGGCGTCGTCGAAGCGGCCGCCGGCGTGGTCGTACTCGGAGCGCCGGAGGCGGGCGTCTTGGCCGCGGCCAGCACGACGACCGTGCCACGCATGAAGGGATGGATTGTGCAGATGTAGGCGAACGTGCCGCTGTGGGTGAACGTGTGCGACGCGCTCGCGCCCTTGGCCAGGGTTCCCGTGTCGAAGCTGCCATTGTCCGCGGTGGCGGTGTGCGAGCTCGGGCCATTGTTGGTCCAAGTGATCGTCTCGCCGACATGGATCGTGGTCGTGCCGGGGGAGAACTTGAAATCCATGATCGTAGTGCCCGGATCGCCGGCGGCGTGAGCCTTGACGCGGGGCTTGACGCGGGGCTTGGCGCGGGCCAGCGCGGCGGCAACATGGGAGACGAGCACCCGATCGCGGCTCGTGCCATGAGCCCACGAGACGGGCCGCGGAGGAGGCTTGGCGTGGGCCGAGGTGGTGACCGTCGTCGGAGCGGGTTGGGCCGGTGAAGCGGGTGCGGCGGGTGTGGCGGCCGCGGTGGGTGTGGCGGGTGCGGCCATGGCCTTCGGCGCGGGCTCCCGATCACGGCCCGCGCCGTGAGTCAAGACCGGCAGGGGCAGCGGAGCAGTAGCGAGAACAAGCGTCGCCGCGGCGGAGCGCAGAGGTCCGGGCATTTGTGGGAATGACGCAGCGAGGTGCAGGAACCTTCCCCAGATCCGCGTACGATCCGTCGGGAACCGACCTCAGGAGACCAGATGTCCCGACTCATTCGCATGGATCAGACCGGTCACACCACACTCGCGGAATGGATCGAGGAGGACAGCGAAGCCGTCGAGGCGGCGCTGAGCGCCTTTCGAACCCAGCTCAACGAGGGGTACTTCGCCGTCGTCTCACGGGGCGAGGGTCACGCCGAGCAGGTCCGGGAGCTGCCACTCGATGAGCCACTGGTGATTCTCCGGCGCCCGATCGCAGGGGGCTAGAACGCAACTCGCCGGCTCTCAGGAGCACCCACGGGCGCTGCCCGAGCTCGCCTCGGTGTATTGGCGCCCGCGTGCCAGCCCGCGATCGCTCAGGCGGACGGGACGGCTGTGGACGCTCAGCACGATCTCACAGACGGTTCCGTTCGTGATCACCGCAGCATTCCTCGGCGCGCTGAAGCCGATCACGGTTCCCGTGGGGCTGATCCTGCTCGCGCACGCCTGGATCATTCCCGAGCTGTACGCGGCCCGCGGCGCCAATGTCGTGAGCCGACGGGGTGCCGGTGCTCCGGCGGCAGAGGCGCGCGCCATGCTGCTGCTCGGCGATCTCGTCTCTCACGAGGCCCGCGAGCTCTACGCGCGGACGGGGCTGGTGCCGGAGCGGGGACAACTCGGCCTGTGGCTGGTGGGCGAGGCGGGCGCCCTGCTCGTTCTGCCCGGCGAACGACGCGTGAACTGCCTGTGTGTGAAAGCCACCGATCCCCAGCTTCCGCCGGCGGACCGGGTCGCGCACCTGCTGCTGGCGCTGCGGGCCGACGAGTCCGGTTTTGCCACTTTGGCCAACCTGGCATTCTCCGGCGCCCGCTGGCGGCTGCGGCGCCGGCTCGGGGCGCGCGCGCGCGAGGCGCTGGATCAAGCAGTGGCAAGGGCACGCGCCAGCCGCGGGGCCCAGGGAACCTGAGAATGTTTGTACCGAAGGCCAATGCGGGCTCGAGTCTGATGGATCATCATGCTGGCCATGACAAGTCACCCCGCACCCAAGGTCCTGCTGGTCGCCGATCGGCGTTCCCCCGCGACTGAGCCCGGAACGGCGCCGCTTCGTCGCTACCGGCTTGCCCGGCTGCGCCTCGACGGTCGTGCGGCCGAACCCACATCGCGCTTCGAGCACCTCAAGCGCGTCTACGACTGAATCTCCACGCCGGTCAGCCGGCTTCCGCCGCGCGGTACGCTGGTCGTATGCAAACCGAGATAGAAGGTCGTCCGGCCAGGCCCCCGGTCCTCCGGCGCGCGCTGGCTGGGGTCGTGCTGATCGCGGCGATCGCCCTGGGCATCAAGCTGGTCATCGGGTTCGTGACGGCGGTGTTCTGGGCGATCGTGGTCGTGGCTGTGGCCCTCGCGGTGCTGTGGGCCGTGAAGACACTCATCTGGTAGCCGGGCTCGTGCGCTCCCGTGCCATCAGGGCATCGCGCTGACCATGGCGGGCGGCGGACTGGTGGTGATCATGGTCTTCTTCGGCTTGGCCGGCGGGATCGTCGGGCGCCTCAAGGGCAGCTCGTTCCTGCTGTGGTTCACCATCGCCGGGCTGGTCCCGTTTCTGGGCCTGCTGACCGCGGTGTTCTATCGGTTCGAGAACCAGGAGCTGCGGCGGGAGTGTCCCAACTGCGGGAAGGTGGTCAAGCTTCACGATGCGGTGTGCATGCGCTGCGGGGCGGAGCTCGAGTTTCCCGAGGTCGCGATCGCGCCCGAGGCGGCAATCCGGCACCGCGCCGTTTAGCCGAACTTCCTGGGGAAACGCCGCTCGCCGGCCGGTATACCCGTTGCTAGAATCGCCGGTCCGCGTGCGCGGAGCGCCGCGCGCGTCCACATGCCGAATAGATGGAAGGAGGAAGCCCTATGCGTGCAGTCGACGCTTTGATGGAATGCCTGAAGGCGGAGGGTGTCGACGTCGTATTCGGGCTTCCCGGCGGCGCCAACCTTCCGACCTACGACGCCTTCTACGACGCGGGCATTCGCCACATCCTCGTCCGTCACGAGGCCGGAGGCGGTCACGCCGCCGAGGGCTACGCCAAGGCCACGGGCAAGGTCGGTGTCTCGATCGGCACCAGCGGCCCTGGGGCCACCAATCTGGTCACGCCGATCTGCGACGCGATGATGGACTCCGTCCCCGTCGTGTTCCTGACCGGGCAGGTGCGCACCGAGCTGCTCGGGACCGACGGGTTCCAAGAGGCGGACACGATCGGGATCACGATGCCGATCGTCAAGCACAGCTTCATGATCCAGCACCCGCTGGAGATCCCGCGCTCGATCCACGAGGCGTTCCACATCGCGCGTACCGGCCGGCCGGGGCCGGTCGTGGTCGACATCCCGCAGGACCTGAGCCGGGCCGACATTCCCTACGAGCCGGTCGCCGACGTGCACCTGCCCGGCTACCAGCCCACCACCGACGGCAACCAGAAGCAGATCCGCCTGGCCGCAAAGGCGCTGGCCAACGCACGCAGGCCTGTGATCTATGCCGGCGGTGGCGTGGTCAACGCGAATGCAGCGGCGGAGCTGACCGAGCTCGTCACCGCGGATCGGTTCCCCGTGACCTGCACGATCATGGGACTGGGCGCTTTCCCGGCCCCCCACGAGCAGTGGCTCGGGATGCTGGGCATGCACGGCACCCGCGCCGCCAACTACGCGATGGACGAGGCTGACCTGATCGTGGCGATCGGTGCCCGCTTCGACGACCGCATCACCGGCAAGCTGTCGGAGTTCGCCCCCCGGGCGAAGTTCATCCACATCGACATCGATCCCGCCGAGATCTCCAAGAACGTCCCGGCGCACATCCCGATCGTCGGCGACGCCAAGAACATTTTGCCCCGGCTGACCGCGGAGTACCGGGCGCTGTCGGCCGACCCCGAGCGCCTCGAGGAGTGGTGGTCGCGGGTCAGCACCTGGCGGGAGCGGCATCCGCTCGGCTACCAGGACTCCACCGATTCGGAGATCAAGCCCCAGTTCATGATCCAGGCCCTGTACGAGGCGACCGGTGGCGACGCGATCGTCACCAGCGACGTCGGTCAGCACCAGATGTGGGCGGCTCAGTACTACCACTTCCCGGCGCCGCGCCGGTGGATCAACTCAGGTGGCCTCGGCACGATGGGCTTCGGCCTGCCGGCGGCGATGGGCGCGAAGATCGGGTGCCCCGATCAGACCGTGATCTGCATCGCCGGTGACGGCTCGGTGCAGATGAACATGCAGGAGCTCGCGACGTGTGCCCAGGAGGGCATCGCGATCAAGGTGTTCATCATGAACAACGGCTACCTGGGCATGGTCCGCCAGTGGCAGGAGCTGTTCTGGGACAAGCGCTACAGCCAGGTCGACATGGGCCGCTACCCCGACTTCGTCAAGCTGGCCGACGCGATGGGGGCCACCGGGGTGCGCCTGGAGGACAAGGGCACACTGGTCAAGGACATGCAGGAGGCGCTCGCCACCGAGGGCCCCGTGGTTGCGGACGTCAGCGTCACGCGCGAGGAGAACACCTACCCGATGATCCCGGCTGGCCAAGCCGCCCGGGACATGGTGGGATGAGGGGGCCACGCATGGGCGAACCAGGAACCAAGGAAGTCCTCTTGCTCGCGGATCTGGAGGCCGTCTCAGGGCTGCGAACGGGTCGCAAGCACATCCTCTCGATCCTCGTCGAGAACAAGCCCGGTGTCCTGACCCGGATCGCCGGGTTGTTCGCGCGGCGCGGGTTCAATATCGACACGCTGGCCGTGGGCCCGACCGACGACGACCGGGTGTCACGGATCACGCTCACGCTCGACGGAGCAGTGCACCCGATCGACCAGGTGACCAAGCAGCTGCACAAGCTGATCAACGTGCTCAAGATCCGTGACCTCGAGCCCGAGGAGACGCTGGCGCGCGAGCTGGCCATGTTCAAGGTCTCGGCCGACGGGGCGAGCCGCGCCGAGGTGATGCAGATCTGCGAGATCTTCCGCGCGAAGATCGTCGACGTCAGCAAGCGCTCGGTCGTAGCCGAGATAACCGGGACCTGCCAGAAGGTCGACGCCTTCGAGCGGCTGGTGAGACCGTTCGGGTTGATCGAGATGGCCCGCACGGGCGAGATCGCGATCTCACGCGGCCGCAGCGAGACTTAGCCGCGTCGCATCGGCGCTAGGCTGGCGGAGATGGCTGCCGTCGCGCCCGCGCGTCCGTCTCGGTGGCTCGATCAGGCCGCCTGGGAGCGGCTGACGACTCGCTTTGAGCACGCCCTGCGGCACGCCCGCCGGGGCTCCGGCCCCCGCCTGGTCAGCGTCACCTCAGCCTGCCCGCGGGCGGTCGATCCGGCGGCGGTGGTGGCCGCGTCCCGTCGGGCCCGCGAGTCCTGGTTCTGCCTGGAGCAGCCCGATCGCCACGCTGCCTCACTGGCCACGCTCGGCTGTGCGCGCGAGCTGTCGGCCGGCGGCGCCGATCGCTTCGCCGTCGTCGCCGCAGGGTGGCGCAGCCTCGCCGCCGATTCGGCCAATGATCCTCCCGCCGCCGCTCCAGGATCAGGGCTCGTGGCGGTCGGCGGCTTTGCCTTCGCTGCGGACGGTGCCGGCGCCGGCGGCTGGGCCGGGTTCGCCGCTAGTTCGCTGCACGTGCCCGAGTTGTCCCTGGCCCGCCGGGGAGACCAGACGTTTGTCACAGTGAACGTCGACGTCAGCGCCGATGACACGCTCGAAGATCTGCTGGCGCGCGTCACGGCTCGCCTCGGGGGACTGCGCGAGCTGCCGCTGCCGATGCTCGATCCGGCACCAACCGGGAACTTCGAGGTGCGGAGCACAATGCCGCCCTCCCACTACGAGGAGGCGGTGGCGAGCGCGGTTCAGCGGATCAGCGCAGGCGGCCTCGAAAAGGTCGTGCTGGCCCGGGAGGTTGAGGTCCTCGCGGCCTCCGACCACGATCCGGCGGCGGTCTTCGGACTGCTCCGTGACGCGTTTCCGTCGTGCTTCGTGTTCGCTGTCGGGCGCGGCGAGGCGACCTTCATCGCCGCCAGCCCCGAACTGCTGGTGCGCCGCGAAGGCGCGCGCGCGAGCTCGGTGGCGCTGGCTGGGTCGACCCGCCGCAGCGCGGATCCCGCCGTCGATGCGCACCTCGGCGAGCAGCTGCTTCGCAGCGACAAGGACCGTGAGGAGAACGCGATCGTGGCCCGGCGGATCGCCCGCGCCCTCCGGCCCCACTCGGTCTGGGTGACCGGGGCGTCTGAGCCCGTGCTGGTGCGGGTGGCGAACATCCAGCACCTCGCGTCCCCGATCCGGGCACAGCTCGCCCACCCTCGCGGCGCGATCGAGCTGGCCGGGCTGCTGCATCCGACCCCGGCCGTCGGCGGCGAGCCGCGGGAGCTGGCCGAGCGGCTGATCCCGGCCCTCGAGGGACTCGACCGAGGCTGGTATGCCGGGCCGGTCGGCTGGACCGACACGGCCGGGGACGGTGAGTTCTGCGTGGCGCTGCGCTGCGCGCTGCTGCGCGGCCGCCATGCCCGGCTGTATGCCGGCGCCGGCATCGTCCGCGACTCTGACCCGGCGTCGGAGCTGGCCGAGACCGAGGTCAAGCTGCAGGCACTGCTGCCGCTCCTCGCCGGCTAGCGACCCGGTTCGGCGAGCGCCGTCAGCGCCGCCTGCGCCATTCGCCGATGCAGCTGGACGTTGGCCTGGCGATCGGTCCTCACCTCGACGATCGTAGTTCCGCCGCGTTCGATCGAAGCCGTGACCGCGGCGTGGAGGGCGGTGAGGTTCTGCGGGCGCTGGTAGTCGCAGCCGTACAGGGCGGCCGCGTGAGCAAAATCCAGACCATGGGGAGTCGCCACGTGCTCCTCGAAGGCATCGCGCTCGCGGGCGACGGGGAGGAAATGGAAGATCCCTCCGCCGTCGTTGTTGAGCAGCACGACGGTAAGGGGAAGATCCAGGCGCCTGGCTGCGAGCAGACCGCCGATGTCGTAGGCCAGCGCCACGTCGCCGATCAGCAGCACGACTGGTCCCTCGGTGGCCGCCGCCGCGCCGAACGCGGACGAGACGGTGCCGTCGATCCCGTTGGCGCCGCGGTTGGACAAGATGCGGGGGTTCAGCTCGGAGCTCGGCATCATCAGCTCCACGTCGCGAATCGGCATTGAGGAGGCAACGAAGACGGTCGCGTTCGGTGGGACCCATTCGGCCAGGCGGGCGGCGACCAGGGGCTCAGAGAGCTCGTCGCCGAGGGTCGTGGCCATCGCGTTTGCGATGGTTTCGTCGGCCGCGCGCCAGCTCGCCAGCCACCCGGCATCGGTGACCACGGGGGGCGGTCGGCCAGTGTCGCCGCCGCCCTTGAGCAGCGCTCCGAGCGGAGTGGCGATGCGCAGGCCGACCACGGCGTCGGGGTCCTGCCAGCCGCCGTCGGGATCGATGGCGATCTGCGCCGCGTCTTCGAGGCCGGCCAGCCAGGCCCGCAGGGGCTTGGAGGTGGGAAGCTCGCCCACGCGGATCACGAAGCTCGGCCGGTGCGCGGCGGTGAAGTCCGGGTTTCGCAGCAGCATGTCGTAGTGGGCGATCGCCGCCGGACCGCGCCGAGCTCCCGACACAGCGTCGGCGAGGAGTGGGATGCCGGCCTCCGCGGCGTACGTCGCGAGTCGCTCGGCCTCCACGGGGGGGCCTGGCTCGGCGCCGGCGACGATCACCAACCGTCCTGACGGGGGCTCACCACCGGCCGCCGCGCCGGGGGGCGGAGCTTTGTGGCTGACGTACGGCCGCGCGTTTGCCCGTCCGGTGAAATCCTCCGGCAGCTCAGCGTCGAGGACCAGCGGCTCGCGCAACGGGAAGTTCAGGTGCACGGGCCCCGCCCGGCCCGCCAGCGCGGTCCAGTACGCCCGGCAGGCCAGCGTCCGAATCCACCGCAGGCGCTCGGGGGTGGCCTCGTGCACGCCCACCTCGAAGAACCATTTGACCGCGCCGCCGTAGAGCTTGACCTGGTCGATCGTCTGGCCGGCGCCGACCTCGCGCAACTCGGGAGGGCGGTCGGCGGTGAGGAGGACCAGCGGCACCCGCGCGTGATGGGCCTCGATCACCGCCGGAGCCAGGTTTGCGGTCGCCGTGCCCGAGGTGCACGCGAGCGCGACGGGTCGGCCGGAGGCCTTCGCCGCCCCGAGCGCGAAGAAGCCCGCACAGCGCTCGTCGATGTGCGAGAAGCAGCGGATCCGGGGCTCGCGCACCAGCGACAGGACCAGCGGCGCTGACCGGGACCCCGGGGAGGTGCAGGCCTGCGCCATCCCGCACCGTGCGAGCTCGTCGGCCAGCGCGCGCAGCAGCAGGTAGGTGTCGGTGGCGGTCATGATGGTCCTCGATGGCCCTGTTGCTGCTCCACGGCTTCACCCACACCGGCGCGAGCTGGGACTCGGTGCGGAGCGCGCTGCCTCAAAGCTATCGGTCGGTCGCCCCCGACCTCCGCGGCCACGGGTCGGCGTCGCAGACGCGCCCGGTGACGCTGTCGGCCGTGCTGGAGGACCTCGAGGGGATTGCGCCGCGCGAGCCGTTCACGCTGGCCGGGTATTCGATGGGCGGGCGGATCGCGCTTCACCTCGCGCTGGTGGCGGGCGTGGCGGGGCGCGTCCGGCGGCTCGTCCTGATCGGAGCGAGCCCGGGGATCGCCGACGACGCCGAGCGTCTGGCCCGGTACGAGGCCGACGAGCGCGTGGCGGGAGAGCTCGAGAGACTGGACATCGAGGCATTGGCCCGGCACTGGGCCCGAACCCCGGTGCTGGCTGGCCAGCCAGCCGAGGTGCTCGAGCGGGTGTACGCGGATCGGCTGCGCAATACGCCCGATGGCCTCGCCAGCGCGCTGCGCAGACTTGGCACCGGGTCGCTGCCGTCGCTGTGGGGACGGCTGGGGGAGATCCGCGTGCCCGTGACCCTGGTCACGGGCGAGCGCGACGCCAAGTTCACCGCGATCGCCGAGCAGATGGCGGCGGCGCTGCCTGACGGGCGGATCGCGGTGGTGGCTGGGGCTGGGCACGCGGTCCACCTCGAGGCACCGGACCGGGTCGCGGGCCTGCTGACAGAGGAAGGGTGTTTGGAGATTTCTCCCGCATAGGTCCAGAAATCTCCAAACACCCACGGTGGTCGGCTTACCCGTCGCGGTACCAGTCGACGAGCCCGGCCCCGAGCCCCGGACCGGACGGGACGGACATCCGGCCGAACAGCGGCGCCAGCATGTCTCCGCGCCCCTCGAACATCCCCAGCGTGGCCAGCCCGCAGGGCCGGTCTGGGGTGAGCGCGGCCGCCGCGTGCAGCGCGGCGGCGATCCCCAGCGGACCGTCGTAGGTCGAGGCCAGGTACACCTCGTAGCCCACGGCGCGGGCGCGGCGCGCGGTGTCGAGGACGCCGCTGATCCCGCCGCAGCCAGAGATCTTCAGGCACACCGCGTCGCATGCTCGGGTCTCCAGCGCGCCCGGCTGGCGCACGCTCTCGTCGAGGGCGACGGGGACGGGGACCTGTGCGGCGACCTCCGCCACCGCCTCGAGCCCCGACGCCGGCTCCTCGCACAGTTCGATGCCGACCGGGCCGAGACCGCGCAGCGTGGCCACGGCCTCTTCGACCGACCAAGCCCCGTTGGCATCGATCCGGATCGCCATCGCCGGCCCGGCGAACGCCCGCACCGCCGCGAGCCGCCCGGCGTCATCGCCGATTCCGACCTTGACCTTGACGCAGCGGAAACCGGCCTCGCGGGCCTCGGCTGCTGCTGCGGCGGCGCCCGAACGGTCGTGCGCGGCGACCGTGGCGTTGACGACGACCGCGTCGGGCGGATCGCTGCCCAGCACGCGCCACACCGGCAGTCCGGCGCGCCGCCCCTCGAGGTCCCACAGCGCCAGGTCGACGGCGGCGATGGCCTGGGGCAGGACCGCAGCCCGGGCGCAGGCCGCCCGCAGCGAGGCCCGCCCCGTCCCCGGTGGCATGGCGGCGAGCACCGCCCGGCAGTCCTCAAGCGCGGCGAGCACATCGTCGGTCCCGACGCCGTCATATGACTCGAGCGGCGCCGCCTCGCCGTAACCGGTGATCCCGTCCTCGCCCACCAGCGACACCAGGATCAGCGGACGCGCGTCGATGGATCCGTGGGACGTCACCACGGGCGCGCGCATGCGCGCCTCTAAACAGCGAAGGTCCAGCTTCACCGGCTGAGCAGCAGCCCGGCCGACAACAACATGCAGAAGGCCAGCTGGAGCGTGCCGGTCTGGGCCAGCGCCTGGTTCAGCGACGGTCCGTCGGTGTGGTTGCGGACCAGTCGCGCCAACGGCGCCGCGCCCGGCAACGACAGCCACGGCAGCAGCACCCACGGCTTCAGCGGACCGAAGATCCAGGTCACGGGGGCCAGGAGATAGGCCAGGTAGACCATCACGGCGAAGAGGTTGCGGGTGCGCTCGCGGCCCAGTCGCACGGCGAGCGTCCGCTTCCCCGCGCGCCGGTCGGTGTCGATGTCCCGGAAGTTGTTGACCACGAGGATCGCCGCAGCTAGCAGCCCCACCGGGACCGCGAGGGCGAACGCCTCCCAATGAAGATGCTTCGTCTGCACGAAGAACGACCCGGCGACGGCGACGATGCCGAAGAACAAGAACACGAACACCTCCCCGAGTCCCTCGTAGCCGTAGGGCCGTGGACCGCCGGTGTAGAGCACGCCGGCCAGGATCGAGGCGGCACCGACGAGCAGCAGCAGCCAGCCGGCCACCACGATCAGGTAGATGCCGGCGAGGACGGCGACCCCGAACGAGACGCCGGTGGCGATCAGCACCTGGCGTGGGGGCACGAGCCCGCCCGCGGTGACCCGCACCGGGCCGAGGCGGTCCTCGGTGTCCGCGCCGCGCCGGGCGTCGGAGTAGTCGTTGGATAAATTCGTCCCGACCTGGATGAAGATCGCCCCGACCAGCGCGGCGATCAGCCGCAGCGGGTGAAACACGTGGGCGAAACCGGCCAGCGCGGTGCCGACCAGCACCGGCGCGACCGCCGCCGGCAGGGTCCGCGGGCGCGCGGCCATCAACCAGATCCGGGCGCCACCGGGAACGCTGATCGCCCGAGTACTCACGCGCGCCGCGGGAATTGAGAGAAGTCCGGAGCCCGCTTCTCGAGGTACGCGCGGCGCCCCTCGGCGGCCTCCTCGCTCATGTAGAACAGGAGGTTGGCGTCATGGGCGAGCTGCTGGATGCCGCTCAGGCCGTCCTCATCGGCGTTGAAGCTCGCCTTCAGTAACCGCAGCGAGAACGGGGACAGGGCGAGCATCTCACGGCACCACTGCACCGTCTCCTGCTCGAGCTGCTCGAGCGGCACGACCGAGTTCACCAGTCCCATCTGCAGGGCCTGCTGCGCGTCGTATTGGCGGCACAGAAACCAGATCTCCTTGGCCTTCTTGGGCCCGACCAGGCGGGAGAGCACGCTGGCGCCAAAGCCGCCGTCGAACGAGCCGACCTTCGGTCCGGTTTGGCCAAAGCGAGCGTTCTCAGCGGCGATCGTCAGATCGCAGATGACGTGCAGGACGTGGCCGCCCCCGATCGCGTAGCCCGCGACCATCGCCACCACGGGCTTGGGCATGCGACGGATCTGGATGTGCAGGTCGGTGACGTGAAAGCGCCCGACCTGCTTGTGCCCGGCCGCGGCGGCCGCCGGGTCAGCGCCGGTGACATAGCCGCCGCGCTCGCCGCGGACGCGCTGATCGCCGCCCGAGCAGAACGCGTCGGGTCCCTCTCCGGTGAGGATGACCACGCCGACGGACTCGTCCTCACGCGCGCGCTCGAACGCGTCGATCAGCTCGACAACCGTCTCCGGACGGAACGCGTTGCGCACCTCGGGGCGGTTGATGGTGATCTTGGCGATGCCGGCGTCATCGCCGGCCGAGAGCTCGTAGCGGATGTCCGCGTACTCGCCCTCGGAATGCCAGGTGACGGACAAGAACGAATCCTCCTGGTGACGTGGGGGCGGCGCCTGAGACTACCGTTCGGTCATGCCCTTCTGGATCCACATGGCTGCGGCCAAGCATCCCGACCGGGTTGCGATCGAAGGTCCCGAGCGTAGCTTCACCTATGCGGAGTGCTCGCAGGCTGCAGTCTCAGCCGCAGGCGCGCTCGAGCGGCTGGCACCCGAACCGGGAGCTCGGGTCGCGCTCGCGCTCCCGGCGGGCGAGGAGTTCGTGATCGCGTTGCACGGTTGCCTGCTCAGCGGCCATCCGGTCGTGCCGATCGACCTGCGGCTGGGCGAGGCTGAGCGCGCGCAGCGGCTGGCGGGGGCGAGCGTTGTCGTCACCGAGCCGCTCAGTGGATCCGGCGCCTCAGGGACGCCGAGCGTGTTCGCCGGCGATCCGCCCGTGGCGATCATGCACACGTCGGGCACGACCTCCGCCCCCAAACCGGTCGAGCTCAGCCACGGCAACTTCCTGGCCAGCGCGCTCGGCTCGGCGGTGGCGCTGGGACTCGACCCCGACGAGCGGTGGCTGTGCCCGATGCCGCTGACCCATGTGGGCGGGCTCTCGATTCCGATTCGCAGCGCGATCTACGCCACCACCGCTGTCCTTCACGGCCGCTTCGACACCGAGGCGGTGCTGGGCGAGCTGACCGACCCAGCGCGGCGGATCACGCTCGTCTCGCTGGTGCCGACGATGCTCGCGCGGCTACTCGACGCGGGTCTCTCGCACCCGCCGACGCTGCGCTGGGCGCTGCTCGGCGGCGGTCCGATCGCGCCGGCGCTGCTCGAGCGCGCGCGGGCGGCCGGCGTTCCGGTCGCCCCGAGTTATGGCATGACCGAGGCGTGCTCGCAGATCGCCACGTTCGGCTGGCCGCTGCCCGGGGTGCAGCTGAGCACGTGCGAGGACGAGATCCTGGTGCGCGGTCCGATCGTCGCGGCGGGCTCGCTTTGTCCGGACGGCTGGCTGCACACCGGAGACCTCGGGCGCTTCGACGAGCGCGCGCGCCTGCAGATCATCGGACGCAAGTCCGACACGATCGTCACCGGGGGTGAGAACGTGTCCCCGGCCGAGATCGAGGCCGTGCTGCTCGAGCACCCCGACGTCGCCGATGCCGCCGTGCACCCGCGGGCGGACCCGGAGTGGGGCGAGGCGGTGATCGCCAGGATCGTGCCCCGTGAGGGAGCGCAGCTGCGACCCGAGGAGCTGCGGAAGTTCTGCGCCGCGCGGCTTGCCGGCTTCAAGGTCCCCAAGGCGTTCGAGCTCGCGCGGGCGCTGCCCCGGACCACCTCGGGCAAGCTGTTGCGGCGTGAGCTGATCTGAACCGTATGATCAACCGGTGTCCTCGGTCCGCCGGCTAGAGGTTGCCGATTCCCCGAATCAGCTGACCATCGAGCAGCTGGCGGCAGAATCCGGCATGTCGGTGCGGAACATCCGGGCCCACCAGGCCCGGGGGCTGCTGGCCCCGCCCGAGGTACGGCTCCGGGTCGGCTACTACGGCCCTGAGCACGCGGCGCAGCTGCGCCTGATCCGGGAGCTTCAGGACGACGGGTTTAACCTCAACGGGATCAAGCGACTGCTGCAGGACTCGCAGGGGACCGCCGAGCGGCTGCTGCGTTTCAAGGCGGCGCTGAGCGCCCCGGTCCCGGCCGAGCGAGCCGAGACGTTGACGCTGGCCGAGCTCGGACAGCGCTTCCGCGTCAGCGCCGAGGACGCGCCCGAGGTGCTCGGCAAGGCGCAGAAGCTGGGCGTGCTGATGCCCGTGGGCAACGACCAGTACGAGGTGCCGAGCCCCTCGCTCCTGGCGGTGGCCGAGGAGGTGGTGGCACGCGGCATCTCGCTGCAGAGCGCGCTGCTGATCCTTGCGGAGATCGAGCGTCACTCCGACTCGGTGTCTCGTTCGTTCGTCAGGCTGTTCCTACAGGAGGTGTGGAAGCCATTCGAGCAGGCGGACATGCCACCCGAGCGTTGGCCGGAGATCGAGGAAGCGCTCGAGCGGCTGCGGCCGATCGCCTCGGAGGCGCTGATGGCGATCTTCCGCCAGCGACTGAGCACGCAGATCGAGGACGCGTTCCGCGAGATCACCCGCCGGCTGGCGGTGCAGAGACGACGGTGACCGAGAGCGACCCCAACGAGATTCGGGCCGGCATGCAGGAGATGTGGGAGCAGGCTGCGCCCGGCTGGGGCCGGCGCGCGACGGAGATCCGCGATTGGGGCATGCCCGTCTCCGCCTGGCTGATCGACCATCTGCGGCTGCAGCCGGGCTGGCGGGTGTTGGAGCTCGCCGCCGGCCCAGGGGACACCGGGTTTCTGGCCGCCGAACTGATTCAGCCCGGCGGCACGCTGATCTCCAGCGACGCGGCCGGAGCCATGCTCGAGGTCGCGCGCGCCCGGGCGCAGGAGTTGAACGTGTCGAACGTCGAGTTTCGCCAGCTTGATCTCGAATGGATCGACCTGCCGACTGCCGATGTTGACGCGATCCTCTGCCGGTGGGGGCTGATGCTCGCCGTCGACCCGGAGGCGGGCGCGCGAGAGGCGCGCCGAGTGCTCCGTCCGGGCGGGCGGTTCGCGCTGGCGGTGTGGGACGGTCCGGGCGAGAATCCCTGGGCCACGATTCCCACCGAGGCGCTGGTGGCGATGGGTCGTGCTGAGCCTCGAGCGGCGGGCCAATCGGGGATGTTCGCTCTGGCGGTTCCGGGCGCGTTGACCGAACTGCTTGAGGGCGCCGGCTTCCT
>JRHI01000175.1_pt1 | contig 71998 bp, 65 predicted proteins | sample 215371 | NCBI WGS metagenome assembly JRHI01 (sample SAMN02929681, study PRJNA255918) | sediment metagenome | biome: cave system; feature: Ice Cave; material: Sediment; isolation source: sediment from deep within a dark volcanic ice cave with no known source of... ... | reverse complement strand
CTTGACAGGAGGTGTATGCTGGGGGCAAAAAAGAGAGTAGGGAGAAGAAGCAAACATGTCTCGAAAGGAACAACGTCCTGCTGGCAAGCAACAACACAGGCTAGAGCCGCAAAGAAAGGTCGGTGTGGTCTGCGAGCAACCGATGTGGGTAGCTTATCATGTTATCGAAAGCTCATGACGTTGCAGGGATTGTGTGATTTGACCATCGTGGTCCGTCGATGCCACAATCAGGCCTGCTCACGTTACCAGTATGCCTATCGGCCAGAAGAAGAAGGTCGGTGGGCATTGCCACATGGAGAATGTGGTCTGGATGTGATCGCCCTGGTGGGAGGGTGCGCTATCGGGAGCACCGAAGTGTAAGCGAAATCCATCAGCACTTGAAGGACCGACAGGTACAGGTGTGTGAACGAACGGTTGAGCATCTGCTGCATCGCTACGACGAGGTAGTGACGGGGTATTTGCATCACCAGGATCGCTTGCAAGCGATCCTACACGGACAAGGCCGGGTGATCGTGGCACGGGATGGCTTGCAACCAGACGTCGGTCATGAGGTCCTCTGGGTGATCCGCGAGGTGATCTCGGGAGAGATTCTGGTGGCGCGTGCCCTCTTGAGTTCCTCGCCGGAGGATCTTGCGGAGTTACTGAGAGAAGCCAAAGCCATGCTGGCTGTCTCAGTGCCCGTACGTGGGATTGTTTCTGATGGACAGCTCTCTATTCGCAAAGCGGTAGCAACGGTCTTTGCCGATCTGCCCCACCAGTTGTGCCACTTTCACTACCTGCGCGAAGCGGCCAAGCCCATCTATGAAGCAGACCGTCATGCGCAAAAGGAGTTGAAGAAGCAGGTCCGAGGGGTTCGTCCCATTGAGCGAAGCTTAGAAGGGCAGAGCGACGAGGAAGCACAAACCGTGCGTGAGTAGTGTTTGGCCGTGCGCAGTGCGCTCACCGACGATGGGCGTCCACCGCTCGAGGCCTCAGGACTCCAATTGCATGATCGACTCACACAGATTAGCGCCTCGATTGATCGGGTCGCGGAAAAAAGGGGCTTCCCGTCCAGCTTGAACGAGTGCAACGACTCCTGAAAAAGGGGCTACAAGCAACGGGAACCGATTGGGAAATGCTGGCGTGTGTGTATGGATGGGTCCACCAACTCGCCCAGGTTTTTGATGACACGAAGGAGGTGTCAGCAGAAGAGCGACACCTCGGATTTCAGGTCATCTTGTGGCATATGCAAGAGCATGCAGCGCAATTGAGAGGCACGTGGCCGCAAGCGATCGCCCATTTCCTCAAAGTGACGCAAAGCTATGCTCCCCATCTCTTTTTCTGCTATCAGGTTCCTGACCTGCCACGGCCCAACAATGACCTTGAGCAGTCCTTCGCTCAGGTGCGTTTTCATGAGCGACGGGCYAYCGGAAGAAAAGGGGCACTTCCTGGATTGGTCGTGCATGGAGCAGTGCGCGTGCAGGCAGCACTCGCCACCCGCATCAAAACGTTCACAGCACACGCGTTGGTTCCTCACGATGTGCAAGCTTGGCGCGACCTACGTGCTCAGATCTCCTCTCACCAGGAGGGCCGTCGCAAGCAAGGGCGCTTTCGCAAAAACCCCACGGCTTACTTGGCTGGTCTTGAGGCTCAACTCCTCAAGACCACTTTACGGCCTTAGTTTTTTTTCGGTGCATTGCCGTTTCTTCCTGGGTTTCTTATCCTATTCGCTTTTTCACCTTGGTTCGCTCCTCTTGTTAACGTGGTGGGTGTCCTCTTCTTAGCCCTCATCTGCTTTGGATGGCCGCTCTATACTTGCATCGGTGGTTTCTTTGCTCTACTATTTCTTTGCTCAAAAAACCAACGCTGGCTTGGGCTGGGGATGCTTACTGCTATTCTTCTCTTCATTACTATTATGCTACTTACAAAAACTCCTTTTTACTTCTTTTTACTATAAATTTAGACTAACATCTCTCTAATTCGACCATTAGCAATAGAGATGAAAAATTCCTGTTACTACTGTTGCATATTGCGCATACTCAACTGCACGCGGCCACGTTGTGTGTCAACTTTGAGCACACGCACCTGCACAACTTGCCCGACGGCAACGACACTGAGCGGGTCTTTGACGAAGCGATCAGCCATCTCGGAGACGTGTACTAAGCCATCTTGTTTGACACCAATATCAACAAAGGCTCCGAAGTCTACGACGTTACGGACCGTCCCTTGCAGAATCATGCCCGTTTGCAGGTCTTCCATTTTGAGCACATCGTGCCGCAGAATAGGCGCTGGTAGTGCATCACGTGGGTCAAGACCCGGCTTCTCGAGGTTTTCTAGAATATCGTGCAATGTGGGTAAGCCTACACCTACTTTTGTTGCGATATCGGCCCAAGCAGCTTCTTCATTGCCAGCACTGCTCCGATTGCGGTTATTACGCCCAAGTGTATGCTGTAGTTTTATCCGTTGGCGGAATTGCGCGATATGTTCAGCAGGTTTCTCACTCTTCCCATCATCGCCCTCCGGCAATATGCTGAGCAGGGTACGCGTGGCAGTATAGCTTTCAGGGTGAATGAAGGTATTGTCAAGGGCTTCGATACCATTAGCGATCTTCAAGAAGCCTGCCGCTTGCACAAAAGTGGCAGGGCCAAGCCCACTTACCTTTAACAACTCTTCACGCGCATGAAACGCACCGTGCTCCTCGCGGTACTTCACAATGGCGTTAGCAACCCGTGTATTGATGCCTGACACGTGTTTGAGCAGAGCAGCAGAAGCAGAATTGACCTCGACTCCGGCGAAGTTAACACATGAGACCACCACACGATCAAGCATGGCCGCCAGTTCTTTCTGATCAACATCATGCTGATAGAGTCCGACACCCACCGCTTTAGGATCGATTTTGACCAGTTCTGCCAGTGGGTCTTGGAGACGCCGTGCGATGGAGATCGTGCCACGTTGCGTCGCATCGAGTGTGGGAAACTCCTGTCGCGCTGCTTCTGAGGCTGAATAGACAGAGGCACCGGCCTCATTCACGATTACATACCCGATCTGATTCGCCTTACCCGTTTCGCGCTCAATATCTCGAATCAGGCCCGCAACGAGTTGCTCTGTTTCGCGTGAGGCGGTGCCATTCCCAATGGCAATGACGCCAATGGCATACTGCGTTAGTAGGGTACGTAATTGATGTTGCGCTTTTTCTGATTGAAATAGATACATCGTGTCAGAATGCAGATATTTTCCGGTTTCATCAACAATGGTCAGTTTGCAGCCTGTGCGAAAACCTGGGTCGATACCAAGTACCTTTTTGCCACGTAAAGGGGGTTGCAAGAGTAGATTACGCAGATTGGTCGCAAAAATATTGATGGCGTGCTCCTCGGCCTGTCGCGTCAGTTCAGCGCGTACCTCGCGCTCCATCGCATGAGCAAGCAAACGCTTATAGCCATCCTCCATCGCCTCCGACAGCAGTTCTACAAACGGAGAGGTTGCTTTTATGGAGTAATGTCGTGTGATCTCTGCTTGTGCTTGTTCGTAAGGCAAATCAATGGAAACACGTAGCACTTCTTCCCGCTCGGCACGATTGAGAGCGAGGATACGATGCGGCACTAGTTTCGGAATTGGCTCATGAAAATCGTAATACAGTTGATAGACGCCGTTGGGATCTTTCTCCGCGATTTTCTCAGGGTCCACTGCTTGCGCACTCAGTGTAGAGCGCTTGAAAAACGCTGCACGCACGCTACCACGTACATTCGCATCTTCAGCAATCACCTCCGCTACAATATCACTTGCACCAGCATAGGCTTCGAGGCTGGTATCAACCCCTTTCTCCGCGTTCAAGAACGGTTGTACATACTCTTCTAGCAACACCGATCTATCCCCACGCATCTCAAGCTGTTGCAAAATGATATCTGCTAACGGAGCCAATCCCTTTTCGCGGGCAACGCTGGCGCGTGTCTTCCGCTTAGGCCGATAAGGAAGATACAGATCCTCTATCTCTTGCAGAGTAATGGCAGCATCGATACTTACCGCTAACTCTGCTGTGAGCTTACCCTGAGCCTCAATGAGGCGGCGTACATCTTGCTTGCGCTCATATAGAGCGCGTAACGTTGCGGCCCTGTCAGCGATAGATTGAATTTGCACTTCATCGAGGCTATCTGTCACTTCTTTGCGATAGCGAGCGATAAAGGGGATTGTGTTTCCTTCATCAAGCAAGGCAATCGTACGCGTAATCTGTGTAGCGCCAAGGCTCAATTCCGCGCTGATTGTTTGTGCGAGCATAGTAATGGATAGTGTCTCTGCCGAAGTATCTATCGTAGAGGTTGAAAGCTGATTGTGTTGTTCTTGAGTAGCCAATGTTTGCCTACCTTCCGTCAATGAGATGAAAGATGCATGTAATGCACTGTGCAAGGAAGATAGTACCACGTAGGTCAAGCATAAGGCTAGCAAAAGCAAAAAGTTGGTTGTGTTTCCTTCGCATCCTTGTACGTAATATGTGATATGATGATGAGTAATAAGGGACAGTGAGAGGTGACAGGGCAGTCTATTGAAAAAGCAAAATTCACCGACATTGAGAAGCAGTAGGCTGAAAAAGCTATACACATCTAAGAGGAGACAAGATTGCTTGCATTGCCTCATATGTATGGTACAATAGGCCAAGACTGAACTGATCTTACGTACATGTTGCAGGAGAAGAGTAAGCACTTGGAACGAAATGTAATGTTTGATGCAGACAGCGACCGTGATAAGGCGTCTGAGCCAGAACGCGAAATGATACAGGAAGCAGACCTCAGCGGCCTAGCGCAAAGCGATAGTCTACGCCTCTATCTTCGCGAGATATCGCGTATCTCTCTACTCACTGCCGCCAATGAGTCTCGTCTAGCGGAGCGTACAGAGCGAGGCGACAGGGATGCTCGTAACCACCTCATTGAGGCTAATCTGCGATTGGTTGTAAGCATCGCCAAGAAATATGTCGGCCAAGGTCTCTCTCTGGAAGACCTGATTGGTGAAGGAAATATTGGTCTCATACGTGCTGTCACTAAATTTGATTATCGAAAAGGGTTTCGTTTTTCCACATATGCCACATGGTGGATCAAGCAAGCGATTACCCGTGCCATCCTGGAAGGGACACGCGTAGTACGCCTCCCTGTCTATATCATGGAAGAGGTTATGCGTGTGAAACGCATGACGCGCCAACTGTACCAGGAATTGGGACGCGAACCAACACCAGAAAGCATCGGAGAACGCCTAAATATGACCGCAGACCGTGTCAGCGAACTGATGATTTGGGCAGAAAAAGTCTTTTCGCTCGATGCACCTCTCTCGGAAGAAGAAGAGAACACCCTCGGCGATATCATTGAGGACACGCATGATCGAGGACCTAGCGATATCACGGACCAGCAGCTACTACGCGAAGAAATTCGTAAAGTGCTCAATCAATTAACCCTTCGTGAACGGCAGGTCATTGAATTGCGCTTTGGTTTGGTAGACGATCATGATCACACGTTAGAGGAAGTGGGTAAGAAATTACACGTTACTCGTGAACGCGTGCGTCAGATCGAAGAACGGGCTATTCGTAAGCTCCGTCACCCGCAAGCCAGCCGTATCCTCAAGGATTATCTTGACTGAGATCAGTAAAAAGCAAAGAGGATGGGCTGTGACATAAAACCGCATAAAGTGGTTTTATGTCACAGCCCATCCTCTTTGCTTTTACTTCCTTTTTATAAGACAGTACTTTCGGGAGAGATACACTATACGGCTACGAAGAATGCGTTTCTTATTATGGAGAGTAGTTTCAATCCCCTCAAGCGGGCAGGAAAAGACGGAGTAGAGACCAGATTTATCGCGCCTTATACCGCTCCCCTTGAGCACAAGCATATCTCTGACATCCAAAAAAGTCAAGTGGTATGCGCTAGGGTACAGTACCGAGGATGAGTCGTATGAATGAGTTGGCAGGTCAAAGCTTGGGTGGATATCGACTAGAAGAGGAGATTGGACGCGGTTCGATGGGCATGGTGTATCGTGGCAAACAAATTGCCTTAGAACGCGAGGTCGCCGTCAAAGTGTTACCGCAAGCACTGGCAAAAGATGCTTCCTACGTGGCACGCTTCATTCGTGAAGCTCAAATTATTGCCTGCTTGAACCATCCCAATATTGTGCATATTTATGATGCTGGACAACAAAAAAAGCTGCTCTATTTCGTCATGGAGTACGTACAAGGGCCAACGCTCGCAAGCTTATTGCACCTTGACGGAACTATTCCGCATTACTTAGCCGTCCAATATGCTGCACAAATTGCGGATGCACTCGATTCTGCCTACAAAGAGCATCATGTTATTCACCGCGACATTAAACCAGAAAATTTGATGTTAGACCGTTGGGGTAAGATTCGCGTGATGGATTTTGGCTTGGCTCGTGCGACAGGCCATCAACCAATTACAGTAGCAAGAACTTTGGTAGGAAGCATCTATTATGCATCTCCTGAACAAGTATGGGGCCATTCTCTAGATAACCGTAGTGATATCTATGCATTAGGTGTCGTCCTTTATGAAATGGTCTGTGGACAACGCCCCTTTACAGGACGTACAATGCCCGAACTCACACAGGCCATCACTCATGGTCCGCTGCCATCTCCTAGTGAGCATAATCCAGAAGTAATACCAGCATTAGAACAGATTATTCTCACAGCAATGGCGCGGAATCGTGAGCAACGTTATGAAGATGCTAGCCTCATGGCACGAGATTTACGTGCCCTCAATTTGCAGCCCCCGCATACCTCTTTGTTCCCTGACCTGCCAGCATCAGAAGCTGCTTCATTTCCTAGAACACCACGCGAGAAAATTGTGCTGCAACCTCCTAAACGCCCACAAGCACGGCGGCCACGCTATCTTGATGATGAGCCAACTCCTGCTAATGAGCAACCAGCTGTGCATATCTCACAGACAGAACAAGAGCCATTTAAGAAAGAGCATCCTCAAGCAGTAACTTCGGTGCGCAGAACATCTGCCCCTGATCTGCATATCTCTCTATCGGAAATGGATACCAACAAAGCGCTCATTCCATTACAGCCAGTACCAGATAGAAAAACGCGGCATTCGTTGTGGCAAAATATACAACGCATCTTTAAGAGGATAAAAACATCACAGCATAAGCACATATCACACTCTATTTGGTAGAGGGGGTTATAACAAAAATAGAGAACGTTTTTTATGCAAGAAAGCATCGCTATGATAAGTGGACACATCAAAAAAGAACAGAACACCCCCAACGCATCTTACACACCCATGCCACCAAGCGTCATATACGAAGAGTTACACCACCGCAATACACATAGAGAGGATATACGGGCTGCTTTAGCACTCTTGCTTGGGCCTGAAACGGAGTACTCCCTGCGTACACGAGCTGCTCGCAAAATCGCAAGACAAGGAGCGTCTGTTCTCCCCTTACTATTGACAACATTGAGTCATTATCCTGAGATTACCTCGCCGCCATGGCCCTGGTGGCCGCCTCAATATGAGCACTGCAGTCGCCTCCTGGTCCATTTTAGCCAGTGTACCCATCAAAGTCTTGCGGCATTTCTTCACCATCCTGCACTCACTCAACCTGCAGGTCCCGTGTTGTGGACGAGTGTAATAGAGGCAGCAGGACTTGTTTCATCGGCGGATTCCGAGGAGCTTTTTTGTCAGGGAATAGCTACTCCCTGGGCAACGACACGCTATGCAGCCGCTATGGCCCTTGCCTCAAAAGCGAGCAAGGACGTATTGCAGTCAACAACGCTGACGCTATTGCGCACCCATCAGGATACATGTGAGGTACTCCCTGTCCGCCTCACCAGTGCCTATGCTTTATTAAGTAGTGGTGATAACTCTGGCTTGGAAGTACTTATTGAACTTCTTAACCCACATGCACACGAAGAGGCTCGCAAAGCAGCCACATTTATACTAGCAACAGAAATATCCATACCACCTTCTGCCTCACTACGTGAGCGGCTTATGCATGATTTACTGCTCTTGCTACGCGACCTCAACAACGAGATTGCCTTGCTCGCGGCGCGCGCTCTACGTCATATCGCACAGCCCAGCGCACTTTCTGCTATCCGCGATATTCTTGAACAGGACGATTCCGAAATGCAGATACGCGCACTAACGGCATTAGAAGAAATCATGGGACGTGTGAATATGCGCCGTTCGACACAACAACAAGCATTTCCAGCTCTTATAGCTCCACTCCTCCGTTCAGAGCTTGCAGAAGTACGCCGTCAGGCCAATTACACTCTTGCAGCCATAGGCGGAGAATATGCACTGGCAGTTCTGGGCACCATCACGCTCAACGATGAACATCCAGGCCACATAGAGGCAATCGAAGGACTGCGCTTACTCCACAACGCCCTACGTTCTCCTACACGTGAAACGGTGCTACGTTGGCTGCTATGCACCCTACAAAAAGGCGCGGAAAAAAGCCAAGTGGCAGCCCTTGACTCGCTCGCGTATCTGCTTTGGCAAGCACGTAGCAGAAGGCAAAAACACATATGGCAGAAAATGAGCTACGCTATCATGGAGAACGGCATCATCGTGGCTCTGCTCTATGCTAGTAGCCCCTGGGTGCGTCAACGTACAATAGAACTCGTAGGCATGCTTGCCGAACATGAAACGGTTACGCCACTCGTGCGTCGCTGCATACTCTCGCTCCTGCACACGGACAGCGATAGTGGAGTACGCGCCTGCGTAGCAGCCACCTGCGGGCAAACCGGTGCAGATTGGGCCATTCCCGATCTCATACAAGCATTACTCGATGAAGATGAGCAAGTCACCATTACTGCCCTCAATACACTTGGTCAGCTCAAAACATACAATCATGCCATAGTGTTCTATGTTGTACAAGAGCTAGCGAGGAATACAACTGGGCAACAGCAAAGCTGTATACAGCAAGAAGCACAGATGTTGCTGAAGAAGTGGCGTAGGTCAAAGCGAAGTGGCCGTCAATAGTTGCAAACTTCTTCCTGAATCGCTATATTACAATCAAGAGAACATTCTGTGCAGTCAGGAGAACAGTCAATTCGATGAATGTATCACAGTTGAGTATAGGCGTTGCATTTGTAGCCGGTATTGTCTCGTTTCTTTCACCTTGCGTATTACCGCTTGTGCCCATTTACCTAGCACAACTTGTCGGGCAAAGCGTCTATCAATCTACTCAAGAGCAAAGAGCGTATAATACACGACTGACAACATTTCTACACGCCACACTGTTTGTGGCAGGTTTTACTCTGGCCTTTATTGCGCTTGGCGCAACCGCCAGCACATTGGGCAGCTTCTTACGCACCAATCAAGTGATATTGCGTCAAATTGGCGGTGTACTCCTCGTTTTAATTGGATTACACCTGACTGGGCTACTCACATTGCCCTTTCTCTATTGGCAAAAACGCTTTGAGTTTCGGCCTAGTCGTCCCAGCTATCCAGCATCTTTCCTCATAGGGCTGATTTTCGCAATTGGCTGGACGCCGTGTATCGGAGTCATTCTAGCTCCAATTCTTGGTATGGCCGCGAATGCAGCTACGTTGAAAACAGGTGTTTTGCTGCTGCTTGCTTACTCGCTCGGTCTAGGCATTCCATTTTTATTGCTTGGTCTTGGCCTTAATCAGTTCAGTAGCATTTTGAAATGGCTCAAACCACACCTCGGCAAAATTGAAATCGCTACCGGCATCATTATGATTGTGGTGGGTGTGATGATCTTCTTCAATCTTCTGGCCTATCTGAATGCATATTTCAACCTCGGAATTACAGTGTAACGGCGCAAGAACAGAGTGTGGCGCTACTCAAGTGAATGTGATCCTGATCCCCTCTCGTGTTTCAAAAGAATAGTCCGTTTTTGAAGCAATTGCTTCAAAAATCCTTTTCACCTCTTCTGCGTGGAGAGTGAGAAGCTTTGCACCTGTATCGACACACACAGATCAGGTGAGAGAGTGCGAAATCCCCTGATCTTTCCCGTTGTGGTGCGTTGTTCACTGTGCTTGCCTTTGGTTTGCTGGTAATCTCCATCCGAAATACATTTCTTCACGAGCACCTTGTGGGTCTGGAAAACAGGGATAGTCCCGCGTGTGGCAATCATGGCTGCATCAAAGATATGTGCTTTGGGCAAACCGGCGAGCAAGCGATGTTCTTTGGTCACAAAGCCCTAGGTTTCTTCTGCCTCAACCTGACTCAGCAACTGCACGCGAATACTATTCATCTGGGTGGCGTGCTGCAAATTCCCCTTTTTTGCGCCCCCCCTGTTTGAGAGTGATGGTTCCAGTATGCAGGGCATCGTGACAGGTTTTGCATAGTGTCAAGAGATTGGTTTGCTCATCGCTCCCCTGTTGACTTCGGAAAATGATATGATGGACTTCGAGCCGTTGCTCTTTGGATTTCCCTTTGCACTGCTGACAGCAATAGCCATCCCGTGTGAGCACATAGGCTCTGGTATTGGCAAAACCGTAGTTGATGCCCTTCTGATACAACCACTTCTTTTGTAGCACCGCAGGATTTTTGAGCGCATGGGGATCAAATGTCCCGGTTTCCAGCACTATAGGCGAGATTGGCAAGAGGGATTGCACAAAGCGGATTTCGCGCAGATGGGCCTCGATCTTGCTTCTCATCGTCGGCGAAAAGCGGCCCATTTATCTCTTCGCTGTGACCACGAAGAAAATCCGACTTCATCTCGACACGGTTCAAAAGGCTTGTTGCACCTGGATCACCGGACCTTGCCTCAGTCCTACTTAAACCCAGGTGACAGAGCAGCGGTCTGATGCGTCAACCGTAGGTGTCATGACCTCTCGAACGCTGTTCCCCTTTCAGAGAACGAGTCTGGTGAACTCAGGCTTCTTGCGAAGCCCCTGAGTCTTTAGTTCAGGGGTAGCTCACTCGTAATCCTCTAAGTCAGCCTGGATCTCCATCTTTAATTCAGGATCGATGGCGAAAAATGTACCCCTGGGTAGACGTGCTAGTTGTAGCACCGCCTCGCGCAGGTGTGCAGGTGCTCTTTCTATCGTACAACGCTCGTGGATGAGACGCTTGATGCTCACATCAACATGAAAGCGGCAATCGCAGTGTGAACACTCAGCGAGATGTTCCTGTACAATAGTGAGTTCTTCGTTGTTCAATTCCCGATCAAGATACAGATGAAGGCGAGCAACAACTTCAACACAGTCTATACAGTGCATAAAATTTTCTCCTCTATCAGCTCGTCAGCGTATCTGTTTATTGTAACATCATAAGAGGGGACTTTCATTCCCTCCTGTCAATGACCTCCGGCATCAAGCCGGAGGCTTGCCTCAGGACTCCACCGCAATTCAGCGTATCTTTGCAGACGTGCTGCTTTGGCTTCACGGTCCGAGACATCAGGGACAATTGACAACTGCCCCGTTCCACCCAATCCTGTCGGATGAGACGCGTTCGCATCGCAATATTACGAGCACCCACTAGATCACTGTGCAAGGTATAGGCATGCTCTGCCTGAGTTTTGTACGAACAGGCGCGGTTCTGGCAGACAAACACCAAACCATTGCCAGGACGGTTGCGCTTATCGGTGTAACCACACATCGGACACGCCTTACTGGTATAATCGGCATCCACCTTGACGACCAACGAAGACTTGGACAAGGCTGCTTTGTAAGTGAGCAAACTGTGCAACTCGGCAAAGGCCCACTTAGATGCATGCCGATTGGCACGGCGTTGTTTGGCGGTCAAAGGAAGCACCTGCTTGCCTTTGCGCCTACGTTTAGGTCGTTTGGTACGTTCTCGGATGCCCGTTAGGTCTTCGAGTCCGATCAAGGTGTTGGGGTGAGTGTTGACAATGATTTTGGCGATGACATGGTTGGTATTCAGCTTAAACCGTCTCTCTCGTCCTGATACCACAATGAAGCGTCGTGTAGCAGAACGAGTGCCTTTACGCTGAAGCCGTTTACGCAGACGAGCGTAGTGATCAGCTATAGCCCGTCCTGCTTTGCCCGAAAAGAACTGACTCTCCTGTGAGAGGGTCGCTGTGACAGCGAGATAGCGTTGTCCCACGTCCACTCCGATCACGTGCTGTTGGACCTCTGGGGTTGGCTCGGCTACCTCAATCTTTAGTGAGACCAGTAAGTAAAACTGCTTGTGGGGCTTGTCGTACCAGAGCTTGGCTCCGCCAAAGGTCGCACCCTTTTGAAGAAGAGCAAGATGCTGAGTATAACCCTGATAACTCACAATGATACGCCCCTCTAAGGTCTGAAGGCTCACGTGTTGCCCTGACTTAAAGCCGTAGTCCTCTCCGTAAACATAACTCAGGGTCGGTGAAACATACTTAGGTGCTTGGTCTAAGCCCTTCAAGTGTTTCTTGGTGCGTTTGGCACGCCGATGCTCGCTATTCTGTTTGAGTTTCGTCCACAGCGCCTTGTAGGTTGCTGCCCCTCGCCGCTCCACACTACAGGCGAGTTGAGAAGGTAAGTGATAGCGAGAACGCAGTTCCCGATACATCCCTTTGTGCAGCGTCGTCGCACTACTCGTTTTGCGATGGGCAAAGGCATACTGGCTGACTGCATTGAGCGCATCCCGATAGGCCAGTTGCGTGGTGCGTAACGCCTTGAATTGCTCAGGCGTCGCTACCAGTTTCAGTTTGGCGGTGATGATCTGCTGCATGGATATCTTCTTATGATCGGTTTGTGGCGGAATACACCCAAGCACGAGACATTCCCATGCTTAGGTGTGACCAAAACAACTTGCTGTTGCTACGAAACGGCTTGTAACGAATACTGTTGAGCAACAAGGCTCTTGGGATTGATGTTACAAACATAGCCGAGTGTGTTGGTGCTTCTCGCTTCAAAGGCGTGCTGCTCTTCAGCGGTCCAGGAGAAGAGGTGTCCACTGAGTTCGCCCAGGATTGTCCCGATGGCAAAGTGAATGGTACGAACAGGACAGTCGTATTGGGTGTACTCTTCTGCCAGATCACGCAACCACTCGAACAAGCGGTCATCGCTCATGTACCAGTCCTCTTCTTCATCAGCGTCCAAGAAAAAGAAGTCGCGGCCAGCACGATAGCCCCGTATGGTATCTCGACTAATGAGCGTGACAAGAGTCGTTATATCGCTACGGACGGTGCCATCGGGCAAGAGCACGCCGCCGAGCATCATGCCGAGTGCTAGCCCGATAGTGCGGGAAAGATCATGCTCATGCGCGCGTTCAAAGTAGCCGAGCTTCCTGCATTGCCCAAATGCTGAGAGCAAGAAGCCGTCATCATCAGAGGGGCCGTCACCTGTTCGTTGACCAAACAAGCGAGAACCAAGACCAAAGGTGTACCAGTCGGTAAAGACGGGGTTGTCACTCTTGACCAGAGGGACAAGATTGAGTGTGTGTACTCTCTCACTGAGAGTTGTAGGTTGTGTTGCCATCGTTCAAGCGTCCTTTCTGCTTGACGTGTGATATCGCTCATGTCACAATGGAGTACGAGAACGAAACTACTGTACCAACGGTTCGGGATGTTCTCTCTGTGCTAGCTTGCTGCTGCTGTGGAAGGCCAGCAAGCTAGTTTTATTATCTCTCCTTTCTTAATACTCTTGACGCTAAAGTCGTCGAAGATATCCCAATGAAATACCCTTGACAAAAGTATAAAGTATTAACTGCCTCTTTGTCAAGGAAATCTCTTTGAAATTTCATAAGGATGTTCAAAAAGGTGACATTGACAAATATATAAGTTTCAGGTACCATTGACACACCTTTGAACCCTCATAAAAGAGAGGTATGTAGTGTGTCAACTTTTAAACAACTAAGAGAAGAAGCAGGACTAACAGTTCAAGCGCTCGCATCTGAAGCAAGGGTGTCGCTCTCGACGGTTAACCGTATGGAGTACGGCACTACTCAAGTAACACGGCGTATTGCCTATCAAGTACTTAATGTGATTAGTTCAAAAATCGGTAGAAGGATCACCATTGAAGAGATTGAAGGATTGCAGGTAAAATCATAACCTCAAAAACCGATTGGAGGGTGTGGCGTTTCCTACCTGACTGAAGCTAAGGGTGTCCGCACTGCATTTTCATGGTAGAATAGAGTAAGAGCATTTTCAGATAGGAAGTGTCGGTTGCCAAGGGGAAGCTTATTAGAGGAGTCGTTTTTAATGCCGGAACAGTCACAGCCACCAACACAGGAAACGCCATCGTCAGTAACAGTCGAACAAACAGCAGATGTACCACAAGGCACATCTCCACACAATAATGTTCCTTCAGAGGATTTCGAGGCAGGAGTACTGGCACAACTGGATAGCCTGTATCGTACCGCCTTGCGTCTCACCAATAATCCACAGGAAGCAGAAGACTTGGTGCAAGAGACGATGCTCAAAGCATTTCGTTTCTCCAATACCTATCAGCGTGGCACCAACTTGCGAGCTTGGCTTTTCCGTATTTTGAATACATCCGCGATCAACCGCTATCGCAAACAGGCAACACATCCAACCACGACCACGCTTCCTGAGGGAGAAGATTTCTATCTCTACAATCGCATAAAAGACCTGAGTGGGCAAGAACTATCGCTGGGAGCAGAAGAAGAGGTGCTCAGCAAATACCTGGATGAAGATGTCTATAACGCACTCAATAACCTTCCCCCCAACTTCCGTATGGCAATCATTCTGGCAGATATCGAAGGACTCTCCTACAAGGAGATCGCAGAGGCGTTACAAATCCCCATTGGTACCGTCATGAGTCGCATTTCTCGCGCCCGCAGACAACTTCAACACTCGCTATGGCAATATGCCAAAGATAGAGGCTATGTACATGAAGCATCGTAAGAAAACCCAAGCATTAAGAAAGACTGTGTATAACAGTGCAATATATGCCGTTGACCAGTCAAAAGATAGATAGAGCGCAAGCGCACACCCTATCAAGACGAAAAGAGCTACCAGCTTGCGCATTTGTCTATACAGACCTCGTATTCTGATGAAGAGCATCGTTCCCTGCACGAGTAATATGCACATTCACACAGCGCCGATCCATCATATCCACTGATCGTGTCACTAGCCCTTTCCGCTCTAAGCGTGCTATCGCTTTGGTGGCCGCTGCCGAACTCACCCCTAGAGCAACAGCCACTGCTCCCACTGACCAATGATCTTGCTTCGCTAAGAATGTCAACACCTCTATCTGACGTGGAGTGACACTGGTATATTCCAGATGTGCAATAGTCATACGCGTTATCTCCTGTACAATGTAGGTTGCATGCATATATCAGCCATATGCCGTTGTGAAAATGACGCTTTACAAAAGAAAGTCGGGTATTCTTATTGATTATCCGTCGTAGGGGCCTGATTGATCGCGCCCTCCGTCGTGACGATTGAGAGAGAGTCGTAGGGACTAGCTTCAGCGCGTCCATCGCGGCGGTTGAACGTGTGGCCGACAGAGACCATTGCCACGATGGACGCGCTGAAGCTAGTCCCTACGACGGATAAGCAATACTAGTCATTGACGAATGCACACAATATCTGTAGAATTAGAAGAACAGAGCCAGAAAGGATGTTGGTATAGATACTAGTGACTGAAAATATAGCGTTTTAGAGATTTTTGTAACGTTTTATTGCGCGTTTTGGTGAGCATACAGCACCTGCGAGGGGTTTTTTGTGAAAAGTGCAAACAAAACTGTGAACGGAGCAAGCTGATTGCTGTATTATGTGGGGAGAAGTCAGGTTGGCAATATCAGATTAGCGACAGAGATTGACGGAAATATAGTTCGGTCCTTACATTTCCGTAATGAATGCGGAAATATATTGATAGACACGTCCTTCGTATATTATAATTCCTGTAGCATCTCACTCTGTCGTAACGCTACAGGGTAGGAGAGTGTATCATATGGCAGACTATCGGACAGGATTAGAACGCATACGAAAGGAGTTACTAGGAGGTCTATCGCAAGAGACTGTCGTTAAGCGAACGAGTCTGACCACACGCACGTACGCTCGTGCAGAGGATGGTAAACCTGTGAAATACTCGTCCGCTTTAAAAATCCTTGATGTTGTTAACGCATTGTTGGCAGAACGGAATGCAAACGTGGTCACTTTAGATGATTTGACCTTGACTATTGAGTAGCGGACAATCTAGAGAGACCGTGCAAAGTGGCCTAGCTTGCACTAGGCCAAGCAAAGAGACTAGCTCATAAAGCCCGATCTAGGCTCTCCACACATCGCATAATAGCGGCAAGGGGAGCTATGGGTAGAGGCCCTCATCGAGAACGCCCCTACACCTTCAGGAGTTTCCTCTTAGAGGAGCTTCTGGCCGTTGTGCAAGAAGCGTAAAAGAAGGGGTATATGAGAGCAAGGGAACGGGCGAGATGACTTGTTCCCTTGGCGAGGCGAACAGTATGCAGTTAGTGGAGCAACACATCATCAATCGTAATGATCCACGTTTTGCGGTGATCGATGCCGCCGCTTTCAATTCCAAGAACCTCTACAATGCAGCTTTGTACGAGATACGTCAATCATTTATTCATAGGGGTATGTACCTGGACTACAACGAGACACAACGACACATGCAATCGCATGAAGCGTTCAAGGCCCTTCCAGCGAAGGTGAGTCAACAAATCTTGAGGTTGCTCCATAAAAACTGGCGCTCGTTCTTTGAAGCATTAGAAGTGTACAAGCAAGACCCCTCCAAGTTCACCGGACGCCCGAAATTGCCCAAGTACAAGCACAAAACTGAAGGCAGAAACATTCTTGTCTACACCATTCAAGCATTGAGCAAATCGGCCTTGCGAGATGGACTTGTTCGCCCATCCGAGTTACCAATCACCATCAAAACCGAGCACACCATTGTTGATCAAGTCCGTATCGTTCCCCGCAATGGTCATTATGTGATAGAGGTGATTTATACTAAAGAGCCAGTACAAGCCGATGTTGATCCCTCCTTCTGTGTGGGTATTGATCTAGGAGTTACGAACTTAGCGGCGATAGCATCAAACCGAGAGGGCTTTGTCCCTCGCTTGGGTAACGGGCGTCCGCTCAAAGCGTGCAACCAGTGGTATAATAAGCGTATGAAGGAGCTAAAGCGGCGTCTTCCCAAAGAGGACCGAGCGCGGGTAACCAAGCAGATGGAACAGATCACCAACACGCGCAATCGACAGATTCAGCACTACCTACACACCGCCAGCAAGCGTATCATCGACTGTTTGGTCAAGGAAGGGGTAGGAACGATCATCATTGGGAAAAATCCGCTTTGGAAGCAAGAGGTAAGCATGGGTAAGCGCAACAATCAGAACTTTGTGTCTATTCCTCATGCGCGTTTCATCGATATGCTCACCTACAAAGCGGCCTTAGTGGGTATCCAGGTCGAGGTGAGAGAAGAAAGCTATACCAGTAAAGCTAGCTTTCTTGATCTTGACCCCATCCCGACCTACCAACCCAATGATGAGCAAGAGCACCTTTTTAGTGGAAAGCGAATAGGGCGAAGAAATCGTTTGTACCGCAGCAACGATGGGCACATCATCTGTGCCGATGTCAACGGCGCCTATAACATTGTGCGCAAACGTAGACCTGATGCCTTCTCGAAGGCAAAGGGAGTAGCGGGCTATGTAGTTCACCCCTCACGGCTTGCCGTGTAAACGCAACAATAAAATGGAGTGTGTGAAATAAAACGCTATGTTTTTTGGAACTATGTCAGATAGTTTACATGAGTATGATATCCAGGACGAAGATATCTATATCCTTCCTTACAAAGAAGATACCCTTGGTGTACTCACCAGCACACGTCCTGTTGTCGAGCAAGGCGAGTATGTCTGGATCAATCCAGATTCCATAGAGGCGCTGAGTACACAATGGGCGCACGCGCAAGAGCCACTAGCCCCCAGCGAGGACCAATTGTGGGACAAGCGTTATCATTTTCACGATGGAACCGAGCACACCGTGAACTGGCTTTTGGTCTTAGATGCGCTGAATTTCTGTTTCTGGTCGGAGAAAGATCAACCTCGTTGGAGTATCGACTACCAAGGCGAACAGCTCAACGGCTATTGGGCAGAGGCGGCAGCACTGAAACGAGCCGTGGAAGAAGGTGTTCCACTCTGGGATGCAGGGTACCTTCGTACTATCAGTACCGACGCAGTTGCACATATCTTCCGTAGTCTTCCCACATATCCAGCCATTCCTCTCTTTGAGCAACGTGTGTATAACCTGCAAGAGGTAGGGCGCGTGCTCTTAGAGCACTATGATGGACAATTCGTCCATGCAATAGAAGAAGCACAAGGAAGTGCGGTACAATTAGCACAAGCTATAGCCCAGCATTTCCCATCGTTTTATGATATTGCCGATTATCGAGGCCATACTGTGCGTTTCTTGAAACGTGCTCAAATTTGTGTGGCTGACCTCCACTTAGCATTTGGAGGGCTACCGTGGGGGACTTTTCACGACCTTGAGCAGTTAACGATTTTTGCGGACTACAAACTCCCGCAAGTTCTGCGTCATTATCGCGTTCTAGAATACGAGCCACTGCTTGCGGAGCGTATCAATAAGCAGGAATTACTAGCTGCTGGAAGCGAAGAAGAAATTGAGATACGAGCAGCGACCATCTGGGCTTGCGAGTTACTACGTCAGGCTCTTATGCGCAAAGGGCATCCTATGGCTGCATCTCACATTGATCAAAAACTTTGGTTATTGGGACAAAATCTCCCCGCAATGCGTCCCTATCATAGGACACGTACCATCTATTATTAGCTCAGAGGAGATTTCCTCTCTCAAATACATAACCCTGTAGAAAAATGTCATGCAATTACATACACTACTAGCAGCGTTGGGACAAGCTCCCACACAGATGTACAATTCTGCTCTGCTCAACGCACATAGCGATATAACAGGCTTAGTCTATGACTCCCGCAAAATAAAAGCGGGGAGCATCTTCTTCGCTGTGCCCGGTACCCATACTGATGGACGACGCTTCCTGAGTGAAGCTGCCCAAAAAGGCGCATTATTAGCTATTGGTGAGGCTCTGGCATCTACGCAGGAGACCCAGCAACTACCACTACCCTATATAGAAGTGCCAAATGTGCGTACAGCACTAGCGCAACTCTCCTGTGCTTTTTATGGCTATCCTGCCCAACACCTCTGCACGATAGGCGTCACAGGTACTGATGGAAAAACCACCACCAGCAACCTCATCAGCACCATCCTTGATGTTGCCGGATATCGCAACGGCCTCATGACCACCGCCAATTTCAAGATCAATGGACGAGAGTGGGAAAACGCCACACGTCAAAGCACTCTAGAGGCATTAGAGATACAGCAGTTACTACGCAGGATGCTTGATGAGGGAGTAAGTCATGCCATCGTAGAAGCCACATCACATGGACTCGAATTGCAGCGTGTACTTGGTTGTGATTTTGATGTCGGCGTCGTCACCAACATTACGCATGAGCATCTGGATTTTCACAAAACTATTGCTGCGTATCGCCGTGCGAAAGCGCGTCTTTTTGAGATGCTCGATCCGCACAGAGATAAAGGGCTAGGGTGTCGGCCAGTGGCAATTCTCAACCGCGACGATGCAAGTTACGAGGTGTTGAAACCATACTGTCACGTGCCCATCCTCGATTATGGGGTAGATATCCCTGCGGCAGTACGCGCAGTCGATCTACGCCTTGCCACATCTAGCACCACATTTCGCGTCCTATTACCAGACGCTGAATACACCGTTGAAACACAGCTGATTGGACGTTTTAATATTAGTAACTGTCTTGCTGCTATCGCCACGACATATAGTCAGGGCATTGCTATTGAAACCATCGCACAAGCACTAAGTACAGTCACAGGAGTGACGGGACGTATGGAGCGTATCGACGAGGGTCAGCCCTTCGCGGTTATTGTCGATTATGCCCATACACCTGATAGTCTAGCAAAAGTGCTGGCAACCTTGCGCCCCATGACCAGCGGCAAGCTGATGGTCGTTTTCGGTTCAGCAGGAGAGCGTGATATACAAAAACGTCCTGTTATGGGCCGAATTGCAGCACAGATGGCAGATTTTTTCGTTATTACAGATGAGGACCCACGCGAGGAGGATCGCGAATCTATCTTACGTGCGATTGCAGCAGGAGCTGAAGCCGAGGGAAAACGACAGGGGCGCGATTTTTTGTGTATTGCGGACCGCACCGAGGCTATCGCTACAGCATTCGCACATGCACAGACAGGAGATACCATCCTATTAGCGGGTAAGGGGCACGAACAAAGCATTATTATGGGACGCGAGAAAGTGCCTTGGGACGACCGCCGTGTCGCTCACGAACAACTTTTTCAGTTTCAATCCCCTCAAGTGGGAAAAGACATGGGCGGAGATCGCTCCCTTTGAGCATAAGCATACCTCTAAAGTTCGCAAAGGTCAAGTAGGTATGCACTGGGAAAGACATGTGACAGTTTCTTAGCTATCGCGTCTTATTCTCTAATATGACTATATTACTGAGGTTTGTATTATGACTTGGGAGAACATATGAATCAAATCACATTACTCTGGTTGCTTATCGTCTTCATAGCCTGCGCGGGAGGAAGCCTCTTGCTGTGTGGTGTAGCCAGAACATTGTTCCCCACGTTTCGGAGCGGCGAGCACAAACCAGGAACACATCGCTCCGATGTCACTCCTGATGGGCGTGAGATTAAAACGATAGAACTTCCGCTTGTGGGAGGACCAGCGTTCACAATAGCGATTGTCGTCGTGGGCATAATAGCGGGCTATATGCTCAACTTTAATCAGGATCAGTGGATACTCCTCTTGATAGGCTTAGGTGCGACCGTTGGCTATATGCTTGTTGGTTTCGCTGACGACTGGCGCAAAGTCTATAGCAAGGAGGGCCTCTCCGAAAGAACAAAATTTGCTGGTGTTTTTCTGGTCTCAATTCTTGCTGCTCTCTTATACTTCTTCTTGCTCCCCAAAAGCGGTCAAGAGTCGTATAGCCCCTGGAAAGACCTCTTCTTTATCGGAGATTTCTTATGCCATCCAGCCACGCAGAAGAGTACCTGCCAAGTCGCCATGAGCACGTGGGGACACGGTATCCAATCTGTCATTCCATTCTTTGGCTGGCTCATTTTTCTTATGCTCATGACAGGCGTTACTGGCAGTTTGACCTCACTCTCGGTTGATTTCAGCGATGGTTTTGATGGCTTAGCAGGAGGACTGGTTTTTAGTGCAGCGCTGGCCTTCGGCATCATTGTAATTGGTCTGATTGGCAAAAGCGATAACGGTGTTGTTCTAGAAGTACTTTCCCTTCTCTGTGCAGGGAGCGTCCTGGGGTATCTTCCTTGGAACTGGCCCTCAGCATGGGCGGCACGACGTAACACGGCGAAACGGCGAGCGAAGATGTATATGGGTGACAGTGGGGCACTGGGTCTCGGTGGCATGTTAGCGATGATTGCCATCTTTTCACGCCAAGAGATTCTGCTATTGTTAGTAGGGGCAGCTTTTGTGTTAGAAGGTCTCTCCGCACTGGTACAATCGCGCCTCATGACACGCTTTTTCCGCAGTCGTTTGCAAGTCCTGCGCTTTGCCAATAGTAAAGAATATGTTCCTCATACTGAGTTTCCACTGCCCTTTCTGGCAACACCACTCCATCATCATTTCGACCTCTTAGGAGTCAATCGACGCCAACTGGTCTATGGAGCATGGGCACTAGGTGCCTGTTTCGCTACGCTCGGTGTCATCAGTAATTTTGTTGAATTTTCCTGGCAACGTTATTTAGGTCGTATTCTCATTCTCCTACTAGCGTGGTTCGTCTGGTCGAGTGGCTCCTGGTCTAAACGCTACTTTGTCGGCAAATATCCAGCCGAAGGCACACGTCGTCGCCGTCTCGCGCTCTACTATGGCTATCCTTACCGCTTGATGCGCATAAACCTGTTTCATCGCGTCGAATTGATCGAGGCCAACGAAGATGTCATCGAGACACCTGCCGAGGAGTTGGCATTGTGGCAACGTATGACCATCTATGACGCACGTTCCATGCTTGGTCTCTATTGTTACCGTGCAGGCTACTTCCCCGCCGCTCTTGCACAGTGGACTCGTATTCCAGAGAGCAACCGCGCCCTCCGCCCAGAGATCGCACGCCTCCTGAACGAGTTAGAAAACCGCATCGCCCTAGAAAAACAAGAAACACAGCCCATACGGCGTGACCTGATTACACGCCCTCAAAAACCTATCCTCTCCGGTAATCTACCACCAGCCGACATGCCCAATCCACATGAGCCAATCCGTAGCGACGAGCTACAAGACGGACATACTGATACATGGGGCGATGTCCAGGGAGAGTCCTACCCTATCAACACAAATCTTGACGATGAAGAGCGCCAAATCACTGCCTCTTTACGTAAAGACACGGTAACGAGAACAAACGGCCATAACGCGTTCTCTCTCAACGGAAACGAAGCAGAGTCCTATCCCGATAAGCCAAAACAAAACTGGCTCATGCGCATTCTACGCCCCTCATCAAAATGAGCTTATGTTATCTTGTTGAAAAGGAAATAGGGTGCGATGCAGACAAAACATATTTTGTCTGCATCGCACCCTATTTCCTTTTCAACAAATTTCCTCTTTTCCTCCAACAAAAGATGTGTTATAGTGCGCTTACGTTCTTATTTAACCATCCTTTAAGATAAGCAATACACACCATCACAGTGAACAAATAAACAGCATTAGCCTAGCGCCTCTGCTATACTTGTAGAAGCGCTAACACGCCCAATCATTATAGCCGTATAGGGGAGACAGACATACATGCGTTTCTGCTTCATTATTGAAGAGCAATACAGAAATGACCCGATGCCAATGGTCGTAGCAGATCAGTTGCTCCAATGGGGGCACGAGGTCGATCTTCTTGAGCCACAAGCAAGCGTCACAGAACTTACAGGACTCACTAAACAGGGCTACGACGCCTACGTGCTCAAGGCAGTCGCGGATGGACCCGGTATGAGTATTTTGGAGGCAGCTGAGGCCGTTGGTATTCCTACCATCAATAACTCTCGAGCAATCCGGCTTGTACGCGATAAAGCGATCGCCGCCGCATTTGCGCACGCACATGGTCTGCCCATGCCTCACACCTACTTTGTGCCCCATCCGCGCTTACTCAAACAGATTCCACTCGAAGACTATCCGCTCGTCGTCAAGCCGAGTAATGGAAGTTCATGCAAAGGTATCTACCGTTTAGATAGCCCTACAGACCTGACAGCATTAGAAATCGCTGAAGAGAATGATAGCTTTTTTCTGGCGCAACGTTACGCTGAAAATACGGGCTTCGATATTAAAGTCTATGTCACTGGACGAGAGGTCTATGCGGCCATTGCCAAAAAATCCCCCCTCCATTCTGGCATCAACGAGAAATTTATTCCCCTGACGCCTGCCCTACGTAAGCTTGCATTGGATGTGGGGAGAATCTTTGGTTTGGATATCTATGGTATAGATGTCGTCGAAACACCACACGGACTCTCTGTACTCGATATCAATGATTTCCCCAGCTTTGGTGGTGTGCCTCGTGCCGTCGTTCGCATAGCAGAATATATTATGCATGCAGCCAAAAGAGCAGAAATGCAGCGTCTCGCTCATATAGAACGCAACCAGCACCGTCGTCAAAGCTATTTACACAAAACAGTGAGCAGCGCCCATGAACAAAGTATCATCCCCGATCTACAGTCAACAGGTTCGTCATTATAGAAGAAAGGAAAACACGTTATGAACATCTGTCTCATTATGGATAATCCAGAAACGCCTCACCACCCAGTCATAGCTGTAGCATTGCAGAAATTGAGTGCCACCCATACCATCCGCATGCTCGACGTGCGCCCATTGACAGGGGCTGAGGCTATCGCCCAAGAGCAGCAATCACAACTCGCCGACCTTTACCTGCTCAAATCGCATGCACCACAAGCGCTAGAAGTTGCTCACTACCTTGAGCAACAAGGTACACGTGTGGTCAATAGCTGGGCATCTTCCCTCGCCTGCCAGGACCGCGTTCTGATGGCACAGCGCATGGAAGAAGCCAATTTGCCTTGGCCGCACACACAGAAATTCGACAGTCTGGCGGCACTGCTTAAAGACACAAATATTCTTGCTACACTATCTTTCCCACATATCATCAAGAGCTACTATAGTCATCGTGGCGACCTTGTGGCGAAAGTCGATACCCTTGAAGAGCTACAAGCATTGGCGCCAGAATGGAGCCAGGAACCGATTGTCTTACAAGAATTCGCCCCCGGCGATGGTTGGGATATCAAGTTATGGGTGATAGACCAGCACATCTTTGCGGCTCGTCGTCGTACACCATTAGAGCCAAATGCCCCGAAAGAAGACCACCCCACTACTCCGGAAGAGCTTCCCGCCGCTTGGGCACATATCACGCTGGAGATTGGACGTGTGTTTAACCTGCGCCTCTACGGAGTTGATCTCCTCATGACAGAGCACGGCCCAATCATCGTTGATGTCAACTCGTTTCCAGGCTTCCGTGGCGTGGGTGGTGCCGATGACGCCCTTGTCGCCCTCGTAGAGCGTTTAGGTCAAGAAAGGCAGGACAATCGATGAGTAATATCTCTACAGAAACCAACCTCTCCATTATCAATCTGCCACATGTCGTATATAACCTGTTTGAGCGTGCGTACCGTCCACTTTTACCAACGGCACAAGGGCAAGTGGGCCTCTTTGTGCGTTACCTACGTCGCAAACCAGAACGCGGATTGGCTGTCATCTACACTGTTGATGAGCTGAACTCAGCTCGTGAGACGCGTTCCAATGATCCCCACCGTTCCGTCAGTCTGACTGTCGATGAAATGGCTCTTCACGGTGCCAACATCGTCTTCACTATGACCCAGGCAGAAGCAGCAGCACTAGACGTTCAGCCATCTGGCGTGTTACGTGCCAATGAGCTTGGCCTCTCCGTACAAACGTTTCCCGCTGATAATGGCCTACCAAATCTCGCCACAAGTAGTGATGTCGCACCTGCCAGCCCTGTCTTTGCAGCTCTGGAAAAAGCCGCGCACACACGCTGGAATGATACAAGTTGGAAACTTGTCCACGCCCAGTCAGCACCGGTACGCTACAAACCAGCCAATCGCTGCGTCATTCGCTACCAACTTCTACTCATGCACTCTCTGGATACAGAGCAAGATGAAGAAGCCGCTACACTGCGACCACTCACCATCTTTGGCAAAGTCTATGCCAACACACAACAAGCAAGCACGGTACAACAATTGCAAGGACAACTCTACGACGAGCAGCACAAGAGTGGAGAGCGCCCCTTCTTGCCACAGCCGCTCGGTCTCATCGAAGCCCTCGGCCTGACCTTTAACGAGGCGATTCAGCCCATCAACAGGCCGACGCAACAGGCCGACGCTTGGAGCACATTGCGCACAGGAACACGTGCCCTCCAACCACGAGTAGAACGCGGACGTGGCGGCGCTGTGGTCAAGTCAATCATTCCCGAAGAGGAATTACGCCTGACAGGGCAAGTCCTTGCGCGTTTACACAGCAGTGCGGTACAACCCGACCAGAAAGCACCGCGCACAGGATCCAAAGAAGCCAAACGTGCCCGTGAGCGTGCCGCCCTGATTGCAACGCACAACCCAGAGCAAGCAGAAGCGGTGCAACACCTCGCGCAAGAGCTGGCAAGCCACCTGAGCGCATTACAGCCAGAAAGCTATCGTCCCGCACATGGCGGGTTCAAAGCCAGCCAACTCCTCTTCCACAGCCATCGCGTTTTCGTCGTAGACTTCGACGGCTTCTGTCTCGCCGATCCCGCACTAGACGTGGGCTACTTCTTGGCCTATCTACGCCCCAGTGGACTCTGGTATTCCAGCCAGGGTATGCGCCAATGGTTTGAGGAAGCCGCCACGCTCTTCCGCAACACCTACCGTCACGCTATGCTCGCCCATGGCGTAGCAGCAGCAACCATAGAAAACACCCTGAAACGTTCACGGCTATACGAAGCAGCACTGATCTTCAAGATCGCCACGCGCCGTGCCAACCGCTTGAACAGCCCACGCTCCAAGGAATTAGCCGCAATGCTCAAGGAGATTGAGACTTGTTTAGCTGAACAATAAAGGAGGCTGCTGATTGATAGCCTTTTCCATCACATCAATCGGCGGTTCTACTCCTGTATAGAGTTGAAATTTCAGCACTCCTTGCCAGAAAAGCATACGATCACCATAGACGATTTGGCACCCTTGTGCTTTTGCTTCTTTCAACAATTTGGTTTCTTTTGGATGAGAGATAATATCCATAACGGTTAATTGTGGTGCTAGTAATTCTTTTCTTAGTAATGATTCGTTGTCAGTCGGCACCATACCGACTGACGTTGCATTGATAACGATATGCGCGTCTTTTATTGCTTGTGCCAGCTTATCTATCGTTTGGTATATACCATCGACCGCTTTTGCCAAGGTGACCGCCGCATCTGTCGTCCTATTGACAATCACGACACTTCCACCTGCATCTACTAGCGCAAATGCGATGCCGCGTGCAGCTCCACCTGCGCCTAAGAGAACGACTTTTTTGCCAGCAACAGCAGTTACTTCTTGTAGTGCCTTCACTGCTCCTTTTCCATCCGTATTGGCTCCGACTAGCTTCCCATCTGTATTAAGAATAGCGTTGACTGCACCAATTTTTCTTGCATCACTATTTAACTCATCAAGATAGGGCATCACCGACATTTTATAGGGTATCGTTACACCGGCTGCTCTTATCCCCAGATGCCGCATTCCTGAGACAGCTTTCTCTACGTCATTCACGATGAACGGAACATAGACATAATTCAGCCCTAATGCTTCGAACGCTGCATTGTACATACCATACATCTTGCTAGTCTTGTATGTTGCTCCAAAGAAGGCAATGATTTGTGTTTCACCATTAATTTTTGTCATGGTCTTTTACTTCCGCCAGAATCGTAGCAAGTAATTGCTCAGATGCTCCACTACTGGCATCTATAGTTATATCCGCTAATCTTCTATAGACAGGCACTCTCTGCGCTAATAGCTCATCAAGTGATCTTGCGGGGTCATCCTGATATGAGAAAAATGCAGGAATGCCTTGAGCAAGGATCCGCTCCAAAAGAACTGCCTTCTCGACCTCTAGAAAAACGATTTTTCCCAGCTTGGACAAAATTTCCTGATTTTCCTGCCGTAGAGGTGTTTGCCCTCCACACGCAAAGACGAAGTCTCGGTAAGCAAATTCTTTTGCAATCTGCCTTACAGCTTTCGTCTCTAGCACACTAAAGTATTCACCGCCATGCTTCTTAAAGACCTCACGAAAAGGCAGGACTTCTCCGCTTTCTTGCTCATATATTTTTTCAAGATAGGCATCTGCGTCGATAAAAGAGACCTGCATTTTGTTTGCCAACAACCACCCTAACGTCGTTTTTCCACAGCCTTTCATACCAACAAGGATAATTCTCATGATGTTGCTTCCACCAGCTCAAAATTTGCCCCGACATGTATCATGTCTGGAATGAAGTTTTCAAAGGATTTCTCCACAAATTGGGCGTCAGAAATGATCGTTTCGCCTTCTATCTGCATCCCGGCGATAGCAAACGATAGGACCATTCTATGGTCAGAATAACCATCAATGTGGGCGGCTCTCAATTTCCACGTGCCATCCTGGTCAATAATAAGCCCGTCCTCTTTTTCAATTACTTTCGCACCCATTTTAGAAAGCTCTTTGCAGACTGCTGCAATTCTGTCGCATTCTTTCCAACGGGCCGTGAGTGCATTCTTGATAACGGTCTTTCCCCGCGCAAAGCAAGCTGCGATGGCTATTGTTGGGACCTGATCTGGTAAATCGTTCATGTCAACTTCAATACCATGTAGTTGACTGCTCTTAGCTGTTAAAGAATCGCCAGCAAAGGTGATATCCGCCCCCATCTTCTGTAGCATCGGAATGACCTGTTTATCTCCATAAGGGTCTTCCCAATTCATACCTCGTATGGTGATTTCTGAGCTAGGGGTAAGCAACGCAGCAAGGAGAGGATAGGCAGGAGCAGACCATTCAAAAGGTATTTCCGCATCAAAAGCTTGCGGGGGCTTATTGCCGGGGAAAATGTAGTGCTCATATGTATTATCAACATTTTCATACTGTAAGCCCACTTTACGAAACCAGTACAACAAAAGGTCGATGTAGGCTTTTTCGCCGGGGTTTCTCGCAAATACTTCAACAGGTTTCTCGGAAAATGCAGAGGCAAGCAATACACTAAAAACCGGTTGACAGCCAATCCCATCCATATGGGCAATTCCGCCATTGACTTTTCCTTTGATAACCAAAGGTGCCATACCATCGTTTTTCGTCGAAAATATCTCAACGTCTAATGCTTGAAATGGTTCAAGTAAATTTTTTGAGATTTTTCTCAGCGTCCTTATGGACTCATCGCCAGTAATCACTGACCATCCTGGACATGCTGCCGCCACCCCTGCAATAAAGAAGAGCATTGTCCCAGAATTGTTGACGTTAATGACATCTGTTGGCGTTTGTAAATTGCCTCCTACTCCCTTCACACGGAAAACCTGTTTTTCCACTTCTTCTATGGTGGCGCCATACATCTTCATAGCGTTTACCGCTTCATGCCAGTCGCCGCTCAGTTTTGGATGCCTGACAAATGATATTCCATCGGCAAGGGACGCCAGAATTAACGCCCGGAAAGAATGCGTTTTACTACGTGGCATACGCACCTCGCCTTTCAAATTCTGGCTTTTGGTAACTCTTAGAAAGGCACTTTCGTTCTGCATCTTGTTAACTTCCCTTTAAATAATCGCTTAATTTCTTGAGTGCTACATAGTAACTATGCTCTTTCAGCCCAACTACTTGCTCAAGACGTACATCTTCAAGCACATTCACTGCTGTATTAACACCTAGTTGGTGGATATCAGACATATGTACCTCGATGAAAGGCTTTCCCAGATCAACGAATGCCTGTCGAAGACAATAGGCATAGCGCACAAGGGCGCCGGGGTTAATAATGACACCAGAGGCTGCCCGCGAGGACTCAAGCTGTAGAAAATCTATGATGGCCCCTTCATAATTCGACTGAAAAAACTCAAGCTGACACTCTAATTCAGCTGCAAACATTGCTAGCTGTTGATTGATATCAGCCATCGTTAATGTTCCATATTTTGTCGGGTCTCTTTTGCCTAGCATATTCAGGTTTGGCCCATGTATCACGAGAATTCTCATCTATTCTTCAATTGCTCCTCCCATACACATGTAGAACGCTGCGCCTTCACAGCTTCACCAGAGCCATGAGGACCCATTTCTAACCACGTTCACTATAGCATGGGAGGCCACAAAAGGCAATGTTGGCCCATTGCTGACGGGCAAAGAACAGGTTGAATCTGTCCTTTGTCCGTCAGCCGAGACTATTTCAGGCAAAAATCCTTTCCGCTTTCATCACCAAAGCAATGACCATCCTTATCAAGAATGACCACCTTTTTGATGTTTGAAAATTGTTTGAGGGTGGTGTTGATCTCCGCTTTGACACGCGCATCCGCTCCTACACCAGGAGAGGCGGTGGCACGACAGAATTGGATTGTTGCGGTGCCCTGCTCCACATGAGGACCTTTCTTGTTCAATACTAGTTTGAAATCGGGGCCGCCTGTTGGGTAAGGTGCTGAACAGGTTGATGGCCCTGTGAGAAGGCTATTGAGCTCCGAGAAGTAGCCATTGCTTCTCTCATCTGGTGTCGGGCCAGCAATCAAAAGTTGTATGGAAAATGTCGCTACCTGAAGCGTTGGAGAAGTTCGATTGACGGGAAACACAGACGCGAAGTTTGCAGTAGAATCTGGAAACTTGGAGAAGTAGACCTTCACCTGGTAGCCTGTGTTCTCAGATGAGGCCTGAGCTACTTGAACTGTTCCCGACGAGAGCGATGTGGTTAGTGGAGAAAGCGTGTTCCCCTGACAGGCACTCAGAAGAACAAGGAGTACGACGAACAGCAATACCATCAATGTGTTGAAAGCAAATGAGCGGGGCATCATCGATAGGAAAACATCCTTTGTATGACGCATCATGGCCTCTTTCTCCTTACTGAGGAAGAACTGTAAAAGCTAAAATGGGAATCTATCCACGTGGCCTTATCCTATCTTCTAAAACGGCAACTTCTTTCCTTTTCTCTCATATTACCTGTGATCTAGTAGACATAATAGTAGTGATAAAGATCACAATTTCATTCATACCCACAAGTGGCTCCAAAAAACAATGCTCGTATTCAAACAAGAGACCGCCAATGATCTATTTATTTTGGGGTTGCGTATAGTTGGCAGAAGATAAGAGAGAACGCTTGTAGTCCTGAGCATGCGAAGCGGTTTTTCACACATCACAGACATTGCGCCCATCTTATTTTCTTCTGTGTCATCGTATGAGTAGCGCAAACTATTCAACACATGGAAAGCACAGTATGTGCGATGTGCTTCCAGATGTATCTGTGCAAAGATTTCCAGCGATTGAAGAGGCCAGCCGCGGCGGTCGCTTTCGTCCTGTGGCGTCAAGTATAGAAGCAGCCTGAGCAGTCTCAATGCTGTGAAAAGGAGTATACACATGGCAGACCACTTGGATGCCCCAGGTTTGATGTCGCCAAATTCGGATCCTAGTATTGACATCACAGACCACTACGCATTTCAGAAACCAGGGAACTCAGACAAGACCATATTGATTTTCAATGTGAATCCCCTGGCTCCGACACTCGCCCATTCGTTTCAGCACAAGGCAATCTACGAGATCAAGGTGGATACTGATGGCGATGCCATCGCGGAAATTGCCTTTCGCATCACCTTCTCCGCGGTCGTCAACGGTAAGCAGTATGCCACAGTACGACGAGCCACCGGAGATGAAGCGGCAGGCTTTAGCTGGCGTGGCAAGACTATTATCGAGCATGCACCCGTGAATTTTGACAGCGAAATCACTATTACGAAGAGCGGACCGTACAAATTCTACGCGGGCCTTCGTAGTGATCCCTTCTTCTTTGACCTCGTTGGCTTCTTGCATGGCTTCAAGTTCACGGGTAGCGACTTCTTCATCGACAAGAATGTCTATAGTATTGCACTTGAGATGCCGAACTGGGCATTGGGCGACAATCCCAAAGTGGGTATCTGGGTACGCACTCTGAAACCCGCTGGCGACGGAGATTGGGACGACGCAGATGACTTCTTCCAGGATGATCAGATGGGTCGCCCAGCTATTAACACCGTGTTCAATCATGGTCCCGACAAGAACACGTTCAACCTTACTCAGCCCAAGGATATGCGCGCCCTCTTCGGCCCAAGCTTTGAGAAGACTCTCAAATCCTTTGGCTATGATGATGCACATGCCACCGCCATCACGGACATTCTGCTCCCCGATATCCTGACCTATGACTATAGCAGTTCGGCAGGCTTCTTGAACGGGCGCAAACTGACCGACGATGTTATCGACATCTCACTTACTCTTGTAACAAATGGGAAAATCACGACAGATATGGTTGGTCCGCATAAAGACTACCTGGATGAGTTCCCTTATGTCGGCCAACCACACATGTAGGAGGTATCACACGTGAAAAAGCTCAATCGGCGCACGTTCTTGCAAGTAGCAAGTGCTAGCTCTGCGGCTGCAGCTGGTGTCGGCATATCCTCAGTCGCTATCCTCACAGAAAAAACGTCCAAGACCAATAGCGGCATGATGACATTTCGTGCCGTAACCGGCATGCCAGCCAAGCCATTACCTAGTTATGCCTCATACGTTGTCGAAGGTCACCTAGACCTATCCTCACGTTCTGGAGTCATCACGAAGGCTGTCTTTGCAGGTACACCCCAGGCGATGAGCACTATTGCACTTCCTGGTATGTCTCGTATTGGACGCATCACTGATGTCCAGCAATTGAATAACACGCTGCTTATTACGGGCGTCGTCGATGATCGCTCGCAACTGCAACGTGGAGAGAATCCGACCTTCACCGTTACGCTCGATGCCGCCAACCGTCTCGTAAAGACCGACCTGCTTGGACAAGAAGTAGCACTGTTTTTAGAACGGTAGAAACGTAGCGCTCTAGCGTCGTAGGGACCAGCTTCAGCGCGTCCGTCGTCTACATGGTCCACGTCACCGACATGGTGCATCGCCACGATGGGCGCGATCAATCAGGCCCCTACGACGAACCCATTGATTGAAGGTTGGCAGAGCCGTAAGGAGCACAACGTATTGTGCTCCTTACCACAAACGCATACAAACACGGAAAGGCACACACATGGTCGAGGAAACCACAGCGCGTATGAAAGATAGCTTGGAGGCATTCTTCCAGCGCAAATATGGACCCGTCACCTTCCAGTATCACCAGTTCGCTCCTCAAGGAGAGGACAAGACAAAGGTCGATTTCACCATCAATGGCGAAAATGGCTTCAGCCGTCGCTATGTAGGCTCAGCCACCATCAGCAATGGACAACTTTCGACAGGTGAGCTTGTAAGATTGTGGTAAGGGAAAGAAGTAGTCAACCGCATAGGGTGCATGCACCTTATGCGGTTGACTACTTCTTTCACCTGTTCACTGTCATAGAGCGTCGTATTGCAATACTACGGACGGGGCGATGTGAATACGGTCCCCTTTATTGAGCGCGTGTTGATCAACGCGTTGCCCCTTGTAGGTCAACCCGTTTAAGCTCTCAGCGTCTTCAATAAGCCAAGTTCCGTTCCTCTTGTCCCACACTATCTTTGCATGCAAACGTGAGACGCGTTGCGAGGGAACGCATAGATCGTTGCTAGATAGACGCCCAATCGTGAGGATCGGCTTATCAAGTTGCTGCTCGCTCACAACTTTTCCATCTATCTCAATGAGCACACGAGCACGTTGCGGTTGATCTGTCCTGCCATTCCCTGCAACAACACGGGGGTCTCTTGCTGCTACCGCAGGAACAAATGCTGGTCGCTCAACTGGTGATACGACAGGAGTAGATGGCCTGGGCATCCCTGCCGCACCAACGACACCTGCCCCCTGTGCTTTTTGCGCCTCTCTGATCAAGCGCTCCATTTCGCCCTTGGGCGCGATCATCGAGCCACCAGAATAGTCAACATTGTAGCGATTCTGCTCTTTGAGTAATCCCGCGAAAATGCCATCCTTGCGCTTCAACTCCTTGTAGGAACCCTGCTCGACAATCTGCCCGTCCTTGAGCACAATGATCTCATCAACGTTGCCCAATGTACTGAGGCGATGGGAGATCATGAGCACGGTACGCCCAACAACTAACAAGTCAATGGCATGTAAGACTTCCGCTTCCGCCTCCACATCCAAGGCCGCTGTCGGCTCATCCAGGACAAGAATGGGTGAATCACATAGAATAGCACGAGCGATGGCTAGACGCTGTCGCTGCCCACCAGAGAAGTTTTTGCCGCGTTCACGCACCTTCGTATCATAGCCATCCGGCATGTCCATAATCGTCTCGTGAATCTGTGCTTGCTGAGCAGCTGAGACGATTTGCTCCTTAGTAGCCTCTGGTCGCCCAATCTTGATGTTATCCAGAATGGTACCTTCGAAGAGTACCGACTCCTGCAAGACCTGTGTGACGTTACGTCGGAGTATAGCGAGCGGAACACTACGATTATCGATACCGTCGATTCTCACAGCGCCTTGTTGCGTTTCATAGAAGCGCGGTATCAGTTTCACCAGCGTCGTTTTGCCACCACCTGAAAGGCCAACCAGAGCCACTTTCTTGCCTGCCTCAATGTGCAGGTTGATGCCCTTGAGGATTGGACGATCAGGAGTATAGCCAAAGATGACGTTATCAAACACAATATCACCCTTGAACTTTTGTGGACCATAATAAGCAACACCAGTCTCTTTCACTTCAGGAGCCTGATCGAGCACTTCCTGGATACGCTCTGCTCCAGCAGTGGCATTGGTGGCGACGTTGGTCAACTTGGAGAGGTCTTTCATCGGTTGATATAGCTGTTTGAGAAGCGAAAGGAATAGCACCAGTGTACCAGCAGTGACGGCAGATGTGGCAGGAATTCCGTACGGGAAGCTCCCCTTGAAGAGAGCGAAACAACCCACCCCTAAAATGATGGCCGTACCGACTGTAACCAGAATACTCACGGCCGGCGTGAATTGGGCCTGCAAAGCTCCCGCTTCCATACTCGCGTCGCGTGTTTTGCCTACGTATTCGTTAAAGCGCAGCGCCTCACGATCTTCCAGTGAGAAGGCTTTGAGCACTGTAATAGCTCCGACATCCTCAGTCGCCACATCGGCAACTTGACCAACAGCTTTAGCTGCTCGTTTCGACGCCGCCTTAATACCTCGCGTATACCCCAGAATGATCACAAAGAGGGCGGGAATGAGAACCAAGGAGATCAGTGTAAGCTGCACTTGGGTAGCGAGCATAAGCTGAATGGCTAGGATCAAGGTTAAGATGCCACTCAACAGATCAACAAGGCCGTCAGTGATCAGCTTTTCGACGTTGCCAATATCACCTGTGACTCGTTGCACCAAGTCACCCTTCTTCTGCTTGCCATGCCAATCTAGCGACAAGCGTTGTAGCTGATCGAAGAGGTTCTTACGCAAGCGGGCACTCAAATTTTGCGCGATATAGGTCGCCAAGAACTGCTGCACGTAGTTGAAGATACCATCGAGTATACCTAATATAATAAGGGCAACGATAAAGAAAATGATCATAGCAATGGGATCATGTGGCTGTCCTGCTGCCGCAGGGCTGAACAGGTTGAGAATGCCATTATAGACTGCCGCTGTGGATACAGTTGGGTCCTGCTTAGGAGATGTGGCCTTATCAATAATAAACTTGGTGACAAGGGGAACCTGCAGTTCAACAACCACATCCACAGTGGTCACGATAAAAGCAAGGGCTACAAGCAAGCGGTAGCCTTTGAGGTTACGATACAGGAAACGAACTAGAAAAACCATGTTTTGCCTCTTCTCCTTCTTTTTCTGCGAAAGCTACTATTCCTTTTCAGTATGCATGACATAGATTATAACCCAGCCGTCTCCTGAAAGCTAGTCCAAATAATGAAGAGGGTCAAAATTATAGGTCATACTGTTTGCAAAGTTCCGCATACACCTCTTCCAGATGCTGTTCCACCATGAGGTGATCTATTTGGTGGTGCAATTCTTGATATGTAGGATGCTCTAAACGTTGATCGAGCGAGAGCGCATGGACCCAATCAGCAAGCGTTTCTCGATATTTTCCCTGCGCGTGCATCAGTAGCCCACGCCGATGCAAAACAGCAGAATGTTCGGCAGGAGTGCCTAACTCGACGGCAATAGTAAGAGCTTGTTGATAGAAGCGTTCAGCCTCGCCAAAATGCCGCATAAGACGGGCTACATCACCCAGTCCGCGTAACGCACGTCCATCAATTTGGCGTACACCTTGTTCATGCGCAATAGCCTGTGCCTGCTCGAACTGTTCGCGTGCCTCTAAATAGTTTCCCTCTTCAAAAGCTGTCGCCCCTAGCCCGTTAAGGGCACGTGCTTGGTCAACACGATCTCCCAGAGCACTAAATAATGTGAGAGCTTCCTCATAGTATGTTCTTGCCCTGCTCAGATCATGTTGCTTACGTGTAATGTCGCCCATTTCGCGCAGAGTAAACCCTTCACCGTGTCGTATGCCTTGCTCACGAAAGATGGCAAGAGCGTCGCTACACATTTTTGCAGCGCTATCAAGTTTACCTTGATCGATATATATAGCACTCTTGTCCGTCAAAACCCAGGCTTGTTGCTCTCGCAATTCCAGTTCAGTAAACAAGCGATGTGCCTCTTCATAATCGTTGAGCGCTTTGGTATAACGGCCCAGCGCTTCAAACACAATGCCACGGTCTCGCAATGTTGAAGCTATTCCTTCTTTGGAATGGAGCGTGCGGAAACGTGTCAGAGCTTGCTCAAAGTATTCCAACGCCTCGTGATAAGAAGCATAACCACGGCTGACTTCGCCGAGCACGAGTAGTATTCGCGCTTCACCCATTGCATCCCCCAACTTTCGGAACAGGTCAAGCGCTTCCTGTGCATACGTTCCTGCTTGTTGGAAATCACCCTCTTCACGAAAGAGCAACGCTAGCTCATACAGTGCCCACCCCACCTCATCGTGTTGTTGCTGTGCTTTATGAAATTCCAGACTACTTCTAAGGCAGGCTTCGGCCTCCGGATATTTCCCCTGTTGGCGCAAAATAGTGCCTAAGCAGAACTGTACCTGCCCTTCTCCCACTTTGTTTCCGAGACGTGAGGCATGCCCATTAGCGCGTCGTAGCATGGCGAGTACCTCATGAATGTGCCCATGCCCATCTAAGGAGTGAAAAGCTCGTACAGCTACGGTGATAGCCTCTTGCAAGTCCTGCGCTTCACTGGCATTCTCAAGGTGCTCAAACGCGGCAAACCATTCATCCGCGTTTGGATGCGGCAATGTATAGTAATAGGCGGCCACGACACGATGTACACGCCCCCGCTCTGCCATAGGCAGATGAGAAAGCGCAAAATGGCGCACCTGTGGATGAATAATATACACACGTCCATCAAATTGCATGAATGAGGCTTGCACAAGTTCGTCGCGTGCGCCGCGCCAATTTTGCGCTAATTCTGCCGGGACCACCTCTTCAGGTGGACGTACAGCCCCCATCTCTATATGCTCTATCCGTTGATCGTGGTCACGTAGTAAGTACACAGTATCATTAGCGGTTGCCAATGTTTCGGGCGCAACCAAGAGCATAATTTGCTCGTGGCTAAATGGCAATTTGAAGGCCGCGAGATACGAGAGCAACAAGCGCGTTGGTGGCGTCAAACGATTATACGCCACTTCTAGTACCGCCAGAATGCCCGCGAGTGGTGTGCTACGCAACTCATCGCGTATCTCTTCTAATGAGCGTGTCGCAGCTTCCGGTGCAAAGAGCTTGCCCCCAATGGAGCGAGCCGCTCCAAAGATTAATTCCGCACCCAACGGATAGCCATCAAGTAGTGTACATATTTCGCGCAAGACTACCTGTTGTTTCTCATCATCAAGATGAATACGCTGATCTAAGCCACTCGCTTCAGCCAGATCCGCAAAGAGTTTGAGCAGGTCTCCATCAGTCATGTTTCCAATATGGTATTCATACCAGCGGCAGTGCGCACCCCCTGCACTTCCATCTATCATCATCGTCTCCGGATTTAAGCGCGATGTCACAATGACGACCACTTCTTGCGGTAACGAACAAAGGAAGCGTAGCCATGTTTCCTGCTCCGCGTGATCTTTGACCTCTTCAAAGCCATCTAGTATCAGCAAACAAGGCAGTTCTCGATTGGCCAGAGTACGAAATGTTCCAACAACAACGTGTTCCCGATTCTGTACATCCACAGATTGTGGCGTTTTTAGAGAGGGCGTTTTATGTATTTGGTGCATGATTTCGAGCAGTGCATCGCCAAATGCCTTATTCCCTTCTAGCGAGACGCCAATAATCCCACCGGGGAAAAGTTGATGATTACGTCGTACCACCTCACAAGCAAGCGCACTCTTGCCAATTCCTGGCGAACCAGTCAAAGCGATATGATGTGTCCCTGGTCGTAGTCGTAGATGTAATCGAGCATTGAGCGTATGGTCGCCCATGGCAGCAGCGAGTAACTCATCAAGCTCACCCAATTCACGCTCACGCCCTATAAACGTCGGCGCTGGATTCAGATGCTCCAATGGGTGTGCATATTCCTCCGGAGCATCCCCGCTTATGAGTAGGGGCACGGGAGCTTCTTGTCCTTCCGCAACATGCCGATAGAGCACCGGAATGAACCAGCTCATTTGTTGACGCGATAAAAGAGCTTGGCGTGCGCGTGATAACGCTTCTTCCAACGTGCGACCATCGGCCAATGCCTCATAGAAGTGATAGATAAAAGTTGGGCTAAGCTCGTCCTGTAAAGCAAATGGCATTGCAATGACGGCAGGCACCTGCGCTGTCACAAGTGCGGTTGCGAGCGTTGCATCAACAGCGGCACGGTGCTGCCGTCGGCGTGAAGATTCCTGCGCAACGGTCGCTGTCTCACAGGCTGAGAATACAGCTAAGCGTATATCACTGGTCAGGAATAGATCGCGTAGCGTTTGTGTATCAATAAATTGATTACACCCAAACTCATTACAAAAACACAGATAGGTCTGTGCCTTCACATGTGTGAGCGATGCGCCACAGACGGCACATTTGTGCGCATCTGCCTCGTTGACGGTACCACAGTTCTCGCTCGGACAGAGCCGTCCATAGGCGCCATGCCCATCGAAGTGTATCACATAGCAAGGAATAGCTGTATCACTATCATCAAGCGTTCCCACACCACCAGAAGAATTGAGGTAACGAACCAATTGATCGAAACTTGGTGGCTCCAGGCGATCTAAAAAGACTTGATTCGTCTCAATCAGTGGTGCCAATCCACGCTCTAACGCACTAAAACTCTGTTCCGTTTCTAACGGTTCACAATCAGTGGGTGAAGACCCCATATAGAGTACGCGAAAAGGCGGGCGCACAGGCAATTCGCAGCCAACAGGCACCTCTGGACGCACCAAGGCACGTGTCAACGTGAAAATACCGGAAACGAGCAGGAAGTGATCGCCATTATGTAAGAGTTCCCACGGGTAACGGACAAACTCATCGCAACCAGAAGCAAAGCTAAAGGTAAGAGCCACTGTGCCACGCCTTTTCAGCGTACGTTGAATAGTAGTGCGTAGCACCGTGCGCACAGAAGGCTCTGCCGTCTCACGCTGGCTCGTGCTTTTTCCATTCCCCTGAACATCACACAATGCCTGAAAAAGCCGACAGCCAATCTCGCGCAGTTCCTCATAACTGCTATCCAGCGTGTTCAACCTCTTCTGTAAGGCCGTCAGTTGCCTACCTGTATATGGTGGAACAAAATTCCCCGTGACCGTGCGCCCCGACGTGTTTTCCTTTACCTGTACTTCATACGTGCCATTCTCACGATGCCGAAATACCAAGCTGATTGTTTCGCCCATGTTGCCCAACGCTTCTCACACTCTCTAAGCCATCACTAACAACACTAAAATAGACGCCCGTAGCTGTCAGTATAGCATATTCTTGTGTTTCGTGCCCCTCTATACGAGATTGTGCTCGACGTACCCCAGAAGGGTGTACAAGTCGCGTTCGGCGTGCTTCTACATGGTCCTGGGCAGGTCTGGATCAACAATGTTCAATTTGTTGAAGTTGGGTCAGAGGTTCCACTGAGCAACAACGCGGAGTCAGAGAACGCTCCGACCAACCTTGATTTCGCTGCTTCGTGAAATCTCTCATGTTTTTGAATATGAAAAGGTAACAGGGAAGGTTGATGATTGTTTGCGCCCTAGCCAGGGCGCAAACAATCATCAACCTTCCCTGTTACCTTTTCACTTACCCTGCTACCACTCAACTTCCCCAAGCAACCGAACAGCACGCTCACGCAGCAACTGTTCCGCTCCATCACCCAATTGTCGGATGACCTCTCCCGCAGGTTGTTGCTGTGTCACTAATCCTACCGCTTCACCTGCATAGATATGGGCGAGATCATAGTTCTTGTTGGCGACGGCCTCCACAAGTTGTTGACGTGCTTCACTGTCCTGCGCGAGTGTATCTACTTGATGATGCCACTGTTCGGTAAAGCGATTACGTAGCGCCCGACCTGGATACTGCGGAGGCCAAGAAAGTCCTTGAGCCACATCGAACACACGCGTGGCAATAGTATCTGTTTCCTGAGCCTGCACGATGCGTGACCGTGCGTTCTCAGTGTTTTCACACTCAGGAGAGGCAAGCAAACAAGTTCCTACCCAAACTCCAGCGGCGCCAGCCACTAATGCTGCAGCAACTCCACGAGGCGAACCAATTCCTCCAGCCGCAAGTACGGGAAGTTGTACTGCATCAAGCACAGATTGTAGCACAGGAAGCGTTCCTACCTGACCTGCGATATGCCCACCAGCTTCCATTCCTTGCACCACGATGAGATCGACACCAGATTGCTCTGCATGCATTGCTTCTACTCGTGTGTTGACTTGCACGGCAAGCAAGATGCCTTGCTGATGCAGTTGCTCTACATACGGAGCAGGTGAGCCAAATGAAATGGAGATGAGAAAAGGTTTGGCCTCTATCGCAGCACGCAGCAATTCAGGTCGCCTTTCAATAGCCCATGCCATCAGCCCGATCCCAAAACGCATCTGCTCAGTTCCGCGTGCAATAGCGGCTTCTCGTGCAATGAGGTCAACTGACTCGCTGCTCCCAATGCCGATCATACCCAGCCCTCCAGCCCGTGAGACTGCGTGTGCTAAGCGTCCTCGTCCTACATACGCCATAGGAGCACCAACAATGGGGTAACGTAATTGCCAGGATGCCGTAAGATACGTGTGAAGCATGATGCACCTCTCTAGTCACAAACTCGTTAATTCTGCTTTAACACAACATACATCTCCCTCCTATCGTATAATAGGCATGCAACTATGACGACTACCCTAAAGACAAAGAGGAAACCATGCAACAAGAGCGAGAGGCACATGCTAATCATAGAGATGGACATACCAAAGCCACACTACTCGCAGAGCACGCTCAGGCTGCTCAGCCGATCATCATCGTTGATCGGCTCGTCAAGCACTACAAGCGTGCTGAGAGCAATGCAGTCGATGGCATCTCGTTTAGCGTGCTACCGGGGGCGCTGTTCGCGTTGCTCGGACCAAATGGTGCGGGTAAGACGACGACGATCTCGATTCTTACCACAATGCTTAATCCGACCTCCGGTAGCGTTCTGGTGGCGGGTTACGATGTAGAAAAGCAGGCAAGCACAGTACGTGATAATGTGGGTATCATCTTCCAGAAGCCAAGCCTTGATCTCAATCTGACTGCGGAGGAGAATGTGCGCTTTCACGCCACGCTCTATGGCCTTTATCCATTTCGCCCCAGTTACTTCCTGATGCCCCGTGCTTACCGCGAACAGGTGCAGACGCTTGCTAAGGTGTTGGGTATTGAGGGCGACCTCTTCCGCCAAGTCAAGAAATATTCGGGCGGCATGAAACGCAAGCTGGAGATTCTGCGTAGCCTGCTACACCGCCCCCGCGTGCTATTTCTTGACGAACCGACTTCCGGGCTTGATCCTGCCAGTCGCCGCAGTCTATGGGAGTATCTGCACCAAGTGCGTGCTGAGAATGGTACAACGGTCTTTCTCACTACCCACTATCTGGAAGAGGCTGAGCAGGCTGATACTATCTGCATTATCAACAAAGGAAAAATCGTCTCCTATGGCACACCCGCACAGGTGAAGGCCGAGATGGTCGAAGAGTACCTGTTGCTTGATGCTGAGGATCACATACGCCTGCGCACAGAGCTAACGGAACTCGGCTTGACCTTTGAAGAGACGTCGATCTTCAAGGTGCTCCTGAACGGGCGCAATATTCACCAGATGCTCAAGACGCTTGAAACGCCGCTAACGATGGTGCAGACGCATATGCCGACACTGGAAGATGCTTATATGGAAATTATAGGTGAGAAAGAATGATTGAGACGGTAGAGACAACAGCCAGAAGAAAAATGTCCTGGACTGCCAGGGAGATCAATGCAATTTTCACGATTGCCTATCGCGATATAGTAAAGTTTCTGCGCGACCCCGCGCGGCTGATAGGGGCATTGATCATGCCCATTATCTTCGTAGGCATCCTGGGCGGCAGCTTTCAGTCGAACATTGGTAAAAACCTGTTGGGCTACAACTATCTCACCTTCGTGTTTACCGGCGTATTCGCACAGACGCTTTTCCAATCGACCGCCTTTGGTATCATCTCGATCATCGAGGACCGCGAGAACGACTTTAGTCAGGAGATTTTCATCTCGCCTATCTCTCGCTACTCGATCATCTTCGGCAAAATCTTTGGCGAGTCGCTAGTAGCACTGGTGCAGGGAGTCGCCATCATACTCTTTGGCCTTCTCATCGGTATTCCATTCACCGTAGCGAGCGTGTTGGGCCTGATACCGGTCGCCATTGCGGTCTGCCTACTCGGCGGCGGTTTCGGCCTCATCCTACTTTCGGGCTTCAGCAGTCAGCGTGCGGCCAATCAAATTTTGCCTTTCCTGATCTTTCCCCAGTTCTTCACCGCTGGCGTCTTCAGCCCCATCCACACCCTCCCCTGGTACCTAGATATCCTTTCGAAAATCTCCCCACTGCGCTACGGTGTGGATCTCGTACGAGACGTGTTCTACGTCGGTCAACCGGAATACACACGCGTCACGCTTACCGACCCACTTACCAATCTCGCGATTATGGTGGTTATGTTCGGTGTGTTCCTCTTTATTGGCACCATCGTTTTTGTGAGGAGTGAGCGGAATAAATAGATGCAGGCGGGAAGAAGGAGAATCCTCTCTTCCCGACACATTTCACTCGCTCTGCGCTGGCATCATCGCTCATGTTAAGAAAATGATGCTAGTGCTACTCGCCCCAGTACAACTCGACCTTACCAAAGCGCACGGTATCGCCAACTTTGACACCGGCCTCTTCCAAGGCTTTGGTCACACCCATTTTACGGAGCGTTACTTGTAAGCGGTCCATGCCCTCCTCGTTTTGATTATCGGTCATGCTGACGAAGCGCTCGACACGTTTGCCATGCACAACATAGATACCTTGCTCTTTCGTGACAATAAAGGCATCATCTGGTTGCGGACGCAAAACAGGCCCCTGCATATCGGCAACAGATTGGGCAGCCGCTCGCTCCTCTTCCTCACGTCGAATCTCCTGCAAGCGCCGCGCCGCAAACTGCATCAATTCCTCAACACCTTGACTAGCAGCAGCCGAGATGGCAAAGACAGGATAGCCAGCCGCTTCGGCCTTTTCCTTCAGAGTCGGCCATACTTCCCTGGCTTCGGGCAAGTCAATCTTGTTGAATACCACAACCTGCGGACGCGAGGCCAGCCGTTCATCATATTCGCGTAACTCGTTGTTAATAGTCTGGAAAGCTTGCCAGGGGTCACGATCAGGCGCAGCACCATCAAGCATATGAAGCAAGAGGCGGGTACGCTGAATGTGACGCAGAAACTCGTGCCCAAGGCCCACACCTTGAGCTGCACCTTCGATCAGGCCAGGAATGTCTGCCAGCACGAAGCCGAAACCATCTCCACCGCGTACATCACCGATGTCTACTACTCCGAGATTGGGCGTGAGTGTAGTAAATGGGTAATCCGCGATCTTGGGACGCGCCGCCGTCACCACCGAAAGCAGTGTCGATTTGCCAGCATTGGGATAGCCTACCAGCCCAACATCAGCAATCAAACGCAGTTCAAGTGTCACCCAACGCTCCTCACCCGGCTCTCCTTTTTGCGCTTCTTTGGGAGCCTGATGTGTTGAAGTGGCAAAGTGTGTGTTGCCCAATCCACCACGCCCACCACGCGCTACCATCACCTGTTGCCCCTGCTCAACCAAGTCAGCAACAAGTTCATTGGTTTCAGCATCACGAATGATCGTCCCACAAGGCACTTGCAGGGTCACATCCTCGCCCTTAGCACCGTGCATCTTCTGACGAATGCCCGGCTCGCCGCTACTAGCTTTGAAGTGATGCTTAAAACGATAATCAATTAACGTATTCAGATTATTAGTGGCCTCAATGTACACACTTCCACCACGGCCACCATCACCACCATCTGGCCCACCATTCGGGGCGAACTTCTCACGGCGGAAGTGCGCGGAGCCATTACCGCCGTCACCCGCCTTCACAAAAATTTTTGTATGATCGTATAGCATGCTCTATCCCTAACATATTATGTCTGTGAATAATTCTGTCGTTTGTAGTGCCACGTAGTATATCATATTTACATCTATAGGAAAACCATTGCTTGTTTGGTTGTTTGGTGGACCTATACACATCTCGACAATGCTCTCTAAGCCATGTTATACTAACTACAACAGAGCAAAAGGAAAACATGCACTATCGAGATAGATATTACTTTGACACAGCAAAAACCCTGGTATCGACAAGAATATCTCTTCTTCCTCTTCTGCCTTTTACTTGCATTTGTACTACGTCTTATCCTGCTTGTTCATACGAACGGTGTCATAGACGGAGATGAGGCATTAGTCGGTATTCAGGCAGAGCATATTTTACGCGGTGAGCACCCTACCTATTTCTATGGTCAGGCGTATATGGGTAGCGTGGAAGCGTATCTTATGGCAGGCCTTTTTAGCATCTTTGGTCCCTCTGCATGGATGCTACGCGCAGAGCCGCTCCTCATTTCGCTACTCGTGATATGGTGTACCTGGAAACTCGCGCATGCCCTAGCCAATGAAGCACGGTTAGCGGAGCGTGAGCGCCTCTATTTTCAATGTATTGCTACTCTTTGCGCTGCTATTGCACCTCTCTATGGCGCTGTAGCAGAACTTCGCGCACTCGGTGGGTATATCGAGACCTATGTTATGATGCTGCTCCTCTTGCTGCTCGTGCTCCGTCTGACGCAACAGTGGCGTGCCAGTGCATCATACAGAGTCTTTGCGTTCTACTGGGCTGCGATTGGTTTTCTGGTAGGACTAGGATTTTGGGTGTATCCACAAATCATTGTTGCAGTTGCCGTTGTCGGCCTCTGGATAATAGGCTATTGCATAACTGCGCTTGTATTCCGGAAACACCTCTTTTCCTTCATAGAGCGTTTCCAAATTTTGCGTAGACATACTGGTCATAAAACGTTGCGGGAATCTCTTGATATGCTCAGCAAGGGATTTATTGTTACACCTGTTGCTCTGCCTTTCGCCCTCATTGGTAGTGCTCCAGCTCTCGTATGGGGAGCGTCAAACTATTGGCGTAATGTTCGGTATTTGCTGATGCGTAGTGGCATTTCATCGCCAAAAAGCATACATTCATTGGCGGATATGTACTTAGGTTGTGTTGCACCGAGAATTATTAGCGGCTCACTCCCTGGAGAAGGGTTTCTCAGCGTTCTGTTACACACTCTGCCACTCTATCTAGGCTTTTTTTGTATTGGTTGTAGCATATTCTTGCTTGCACTTTCACTGGTGTGGCACCATCCGTTGCTCTTACAAGCACGTCGCCTTGCACTTCTCCCTTTGCTTTTTGGTATTTCCTCTTATCTCTTCTTTCTTATTAGTTGGGGTACAGCTTGGTGTTGGGAACGCGATATTGTTGGGCGCTATGCCGCTTCTCTGACATTGGTGCTGCCATTTTTCATTGCTACTGTTCTTACCATTGTCTATGCTTTTCTGCGCAATAGAGTTGAGAACAATGGAGATGAGGCGGCACAACCTCGTTTCTTGCGTTGTATTTTCGCTTCACCGCGCTTCGCTCGTATCGTACAAAGCCTTGTGCTGAGCATCTTGATACTTTCTCTCGGCACACAAGCCATTTCATATGCCTTTGCGAACCCTGGCCTCACATTTCAATCGCCGTTTTGTAGGGATGCTCCGGCACATACTGAGCCAATCATCACGTATATGGAAAGTCACCACATTTACTACGTATGGGCTAATTTTTGGTTGGGTAACCCCATTGTCTTTAAGACCTACGAACATATTATCGTTGGTGATCCAGGAGTAGCCACCTCGCGTATACCTGGACGCACTCATCAATACGGTTTCACGGTCGAACAAGCTGATCGTGCAAGCTTCCTCGTTTTTGCGAACGTGGAGGACACGCATCCTGCTATTCTCCGCTTGCTCGATTCTTTGCATGTAACCTACCGCATCAAGCTCTTTCCATCAGAACCCGGAGTAAACGTTCTGTTAGTAACTCCACTCAATCGTACCGTCTCACTACTTGAGTCACCGCAATTCAAAGACCTGTTTCCGACGTGTCCGTCGCGCTGGGGACCGGATATACCGGATATAGCATTCTAATACCAACGCAGCACTTTGCTGCGCATAAATTTCATACACTTCATCCGCCCATCATCCCAGGACCTCTCGTAGCTTCGCGGCGAATGCGGCTGGCTGGTCTCCATAGCCCCCATGATCACCTGGGAAGTCCACCACCTGTGTGCCGAAACGCTCAGCCAGCAAGGCTGCCGGACGATAGGCAAGCTGTCCGGCAAGCTGTTCGCGGGAGTCATGACCACCAGCCAGCACGATACGATCCTTGTGCGCGGAAAGTCGCGGGAGGTCAGGAACGTAGCGGGTGAACGGCAGAAGCTCGTGAGCGATAAAGAGGTCCACGTTACCAGCCATCCTCTTCATCGTCGCTGCGACATCCGGGGGCAATTCAGCGCCGGGCGGCGGTATGACAACGTCCAGCCCGACTCCAACGACCCACTTTTGCATCGCCGACTCGGCACCCTCACGCTGGTAGGTATCGTACACGTCGTCGTGGAACGTGCGCCACTTGGCCACATCGGGTAGCACCTCCAGCATGGGCGGCTCGTGTGCCACCAACCTCGATACCAGCGTGGGATGGCGCGCAACCAAGTCGATCCCGACTATCGCGCCCGAACTGCTGCCGAATACAAAGGCTGGGCCGTCGGCGACAGTTTCCAGCAGCTGCCGTGCGTCGTCGCTATGTACCTCGATCTGCTGATCCTCGGGCGGTCCGTCGAGTGGGCTGCGCGAATTGCCGCGTGGGTCATAGGTGACGACAGTGTAGTCGTGGGCAAGGAAACTTGCCACTCCCTCGAAGACACCGGCATCGGTACCTCCACCAGCGATCAGGAGCAACACCGGGCCAGAACCCCGCGTCTCGTAATAGAGAGTTGCTCCGGGGAGTTGTAGAGTCTGTGCTTTCATTAAAAATCCTTGTCTTTCAGTTGAAAGAGTGTCGCGTGCCGCGCATGTCGGCATTCCTCCCCGCCTTCAAAGGTCGGGTCTTTCTGCCGACAACATGGTGAACGTGGTACCCATACGCAAGGTTGGGTTTTTGGAGGGAATTTACCAGGCAGGTGCCCAGATACCAAATTCGTTGTTATCGAGGTCGGTGAACTGGGCCCATTTGCCCCAAGGTTCAGTGGTGAGCTCCTGGGTAAGAGTGACCCCACGAGCTTTGAGAGTTGCGCAGGTTTCTTCTATCTTGTCGGTATGCAGGACGAAGCCCGTCATGCCCGTTTTGTTGCCGCCACTCTGGCCGCGCAGGCCGAGCATGATATGGGTCTGTGTGCCGGGAAGAGCAATTTCAAGCCAGCGCTCAGTTTCGCTCATGGGCTGGTCGTCTACCTTCTCAAAGCCGAGCATGTTGACATAGAAGTCGAGGGCTTTGTTCTGGTCGCTGACGCCTATAGTGATGGTGCCGATTTTTGTGAACATAAGAACTCCTTTTTGTTGATCATCAGTAGTCGTTAGTAGTATACCAGTCCCGGCTCAGAAAAACTTCTCCGATCTTGCTCTATCGATATTCTCATGCAATTCACTCTTACTATACAAGCTAACAAGATTGCTAGGGCAAGGGCGTTTCATCCATGCGCATATTACGTTGCAACAATCTGAGAGATGCAGAGGAGCATTGACAGACATTCCAAACTCCGGACGCACCAGCATTCGCATTACAATGCCCTGTACTATCGAGGCTACAGTAGGAGCCGGACATGTTTCCATTGGCCTGGATTGTGCCATAAAAGAACAATGGACCGTTACCATTGTAGCTACTGACGGTGAATTGAATGGTTCGCTTTGTGGTGATGCTACCAGTAAAGGGATTACTGCCAACCAACGGCTGATTGACGGTAAAATAGCCACTAATAGTGCCCTGATGCTGTTGTAGTGACGAAAGAGACATAGCCGCTTTGATATCTGGCTGGGCCGTAGTATCATCAACCACCCCACTATACGAAGACACAAGATGAGGATAGGCGGGAGGAATTGGCGTTGGCGTTGGTGGAATTGGCGTGGGTTGAGGTTTAGGCGTCGGTGTCGGCTGGGGTGCAGGAATAGACGTAGGTTGCGCTGTCGGTGGCAGTATAGGTACCGACGTTGGATGGCTGCTAGGTGTGGTCGTTGCTAAAACACCAGATACGGCAGAAGCATGAGCAGTGGGGATCACAGTTCTTACAGAAGTTGGGGTCGCTGCATTTCCTCCTGCCGCAGCAACGCTGGCAGTAGGCGTTGTTGTCATAGAAAGCGCTTTTCCACGATCAGTCCCCACTTGGTGGGTCATGTACCGCAAGAAACTTGCTCCTGCTCCGAATAGCGCAAGCAACAAAAGTAGCATTAGTAGCAGAGGAAGCACTCTTCGCGCCTTGCGTTTCTTCCCTTGCGCTTGCGGCTCTAGTGTAGGTAGTACGGCATTGATTGGTTTGAGCGTCACGGGTTTGAGAATAACTGAAGGACGCTGTATTCTCTGCATATTTAGCGGAGGGGTAATAGACTGACGTACCACAGGTTGCTCGACAGGAGTGGCTGTGAATGCTTGCCAAAATTGAGCGACAGTTGCGAAGCGTGCATTGCCATTAATGGACATTGCTTTATAAACCGCCTCTGTGACAGAGACAGGGACATTTGCTACAAGTTGTTCGATAGGAAGCAGAGGGTCAGCTTCGTTGCTTCCGAGTTGTGTCATACGAGCAAGCGCATCCGTAGGTACCACACCTGTTAACAGCGCGTAACAGGTTGCACCTAGACCATAGACATCTGTAATAATGTTCGTGCCGCGTCCATACTGCTCCGGCGCTCCGTAACCTGGCGAGCAACGGCGTACAGCAGTGGTCGTCGAGTCTTCATCATATTCTTTCGCAATTCCAAAATCGACGAGTATTGCACCATGCCCCGCTGTTGGCACAATGATATTGGCAGGCTTAATATCACGGTGCAGAATTGGTGGCTGGCGCGTATGCAAATAGGTTAGCACATCGACGATAGGAGTAAGCGTAGCAATAAGAGTACTTAATGGAAGACGTTGCCCCTGTAGTTGTTGACGCAATTGTTCTAGGTTCTGGCCCTCTATGTAGTCCATCAGCATATACACACGCCGTTGCTCATCATCCTCTAAAACACCATAGACACGCGGCAGGGCAGGATGATCGAGTCGCTTGAGCACCTCTGCCTCAAATAGAAAACGTGTACGATCATTTTTATGCGGGTTAATCAACTCTTTGAGCGCAAAGAGATTGCCCTGTACACGCTGATCTCTTACCAGATAGACTGCACCAGAACCGCCCTTGCCTAACACGCCCTCTACAACATAACGCGCTCTTACGATACTCCCAATAGGGAGAGTTACCTGTACCTCTTGCACCCTTGCACCTCAAAAATAGCGAAATATCCCATGTAGTGTCTACATGTCTTAGGAATAAACGGATTGTCTCGCTATTTCTGCTGACATTGCAGTAGTATCAGATGCATTCGAAATGGATGTAGGAGATGCAGGTGTCACCTGCCACGTCCCATATCCATTGATATGATCACAAGCATTATTCTGATAGCTGCAATAGGTCCCACTTATACTCCTATCTGCTTGTATCTGACCAGAGAAAAAGAGTGGTGGATGTCCATTTGCACCCTCTACCAGGAATTGAATAGATTTGGCAGCCGTAACCTTGCCGGTAAAGTTACCACTCCCTTGCAGTCCTGCACTTACAGAGAAGTAGCCACTAATAGAGGTAGCGTTCTGCCGTATTTGCGATAGCGCCATAGGGGCAGAAGTAGGTGGTGTGGTGATCTGGTCACTAATGGTGCCGCTATACATAGTCTCTAACAGCGGAACGCCAGACGACGGCGTAGGAGGTGATGTCGGAACCGCTGTTGGAGTTTGCGTTGGTTGCGTCGTCGGTGAACTCGATGGAGTATTCGTGACAGATGCATGTGTTGCTGTTGCTGTTGACCTACCAACAGTAGGCCGAGTGCTGACACCCGTAGTAGGAGTAGCAGTATTATGACCCAGTATCGTAGGCAAGAGACCTGTGCCAAACAAAATACCGCTACTAAGGGCAAGCAATATCAGCGCGAGTACCAATAGTAGCCAGCCAGCACGTCCTCTCTTTCGGCCTTGACCAAGTTGAGGAGGCCGCTGCACAGTTGTCATAGGCATATTCTCATCAGCAGGAATAGGTGCGACTGGCGTGATCGGTCCATCTTTGACATAGCGTGTATAGGCCACGACAGGTACCGCAGCGACTGGAGGCGGTGGTTCTTTGCTATAATGAGTATTCAGCGCCTGCCAAAACTCCTCAACGGTTGCGAATCTATCATCACCGTTGATAGCCATTGCACGCTGAATAGCGACAGCGACTGGAGGCGAAATCGTAGTCATAAGCTGATCAACAGGTTCTAGAGGATCGGCGCCCTTGCTTCCCATTTGCGTGATACGATAGAGCGCATCGATAGGTACATTTCCTGTCAGAAGAGCATAAAAAGTGGCTCCAAGCCCGTAGATATCGGTACGCGTATTTGTTCCACGAGCATACTGTTCAGGCGCACCGTAGCCAGGAGAACAGCGACGAACCGCGGTCGTCGTCCCATCTTGATCGTACTCTTTGGCAATGCCAAGATCGACCAATACTGCTGAATCGCCAGAAGAAGGCACAATAATATTGGAAGGCTTAATATCGCGGTGAATAATTGGCGGACGTTGTGCGTGCAGATAGCTGACCGCTGCGATGATAGGAGGCATAATGCTCATTACCTGGGACAGAGCCAAACGCTTCTCTGGCTGCTGTAACCTGAGTACTTCCAGGTTAGGACCTGCAATATAGTCCATCAGCATATACGCACGATTATTCGTGTCGTCCTCGAAAGCACGATAAACACGCGGCAGGGCGTGATGGTCCATGCGTTTGAGCAATTCGCATTCAAAGGTGAAGCGATCTCGCTCTGGCTTACTAGAGGCGATGATCTCTTTCAATGCGAACTGATTGCCTCGGACGCGCTGATCTCGCACGAGATAAACAGCACCAAAACCACCTCTGCCGAGTAAATCTTCTATGATGTAGCGATCTCGTACTATACTTCCAACTGGAAGAATGGCCTGTACGTCATGCACCCTCTCACCTCGAAATCAATATGTTATCTTGTGATTATAGGCACTAGAAAGAGAGGATAGCAAGCACAAGTGTAGTACTACACCAACTCTTTCATAATCTCCTTGTTAGTGGGGAGAGCAGACGAGTCAAAGGTAATCAGCCGTGCGCCACGCTGGAATGTCAGGTAGGCCCACGCCCACTGGAACAGCACCACAGCACGATTTCTGAAACCAATCAGGAAGACAATATGAACACCTAACCAGAATGCCCAACCGATAAAACCGCTCAAGCGCAACCAGCCAAAGTCTGCCAAACCAAAGGAGCGACCTACCGTCGCGAGATTCCCTTTATTGAAGTAGCGGAAGGGCGTTGTACACTCTTTCCCAGCCACTCGATCAGCAATGACAGAAGCTACATAGCGGCCTTCCTGCATCGCCACAGGAGCAACACCAGGGAGCTGTTTTCTATCCTGGAAAACACTTGCAGTATCACCTATCACAAACACATTCGGGTGTTCTGGAAATGATAGGTACTCATCAACCTTGACGCGTCCCGCACGATCTTGCTCAGCATACAGCCACTTACCAGCAGGAGAAGCCGCAACTCCCGCCGTCCAGAGCACCGTCTTTGCCTCCAAGTGATGGCCAGCAATCAGCACACCATCGGCATCAATCTGCTCCACGGCTGCGCCACACTGCACTTCAACACCTAGACGGTTGAGGGCCTTGTATGCTCTTTTCGCTAGAGACTCAGGGAAAGCAGGCAGAATACGCGGGCCAGCCTCGACCAGGATAATACGGGCAGAGGCAGGATCGATATGTCTGAAATCAGTCTCTAAAGCCTTGTGCGCCAGTTCAGCGATTGCGCCAGCCATCTCAACCCCCGTTGGGCCAGCCCCTACCAGCACAAACGTCAACAGTGCCTGCTGCCGCTCTGGGTCAGGTTCGACCTCGGCAGCCTCAAACGCGAGCAACACTTTACGGCGTACGGAGGTAGCATCAACAATGGTCTTGAGTCCAGGCGCAAATTCTTCCCAATCATCGTGTCCAAAGTAACTATGCGTTGCTCCTGTTGCCACAATCAGGTAATCATAGGGTAACGAGTGATTCTGCATAAGGACACTTTGTCTCTGCGTATCTATGCCTGTCACCTCAGACATAATCACAGAGGTATTTTTCTGTTTCCTGAGAATATGACGAATGGGACCTGCAATATCCGCTGGTGACAGCTCAGCGGTCGCTACCTGATATAACAGGGGCTGAAAAAGATGGTGGTTATTGCGATCTATAACCGTCAATTGTACAGGAGCCTTACCCAGGGCCAGTGCCGCTTGTAAGCCGCCAAATCCTGCACCAATAATCACTACACAAGGCATATCAGAAGAGGTTGCCTCAAGCGCGTTGTATGTTTTCTTGCTCAACGTATTCATGTGTTTTTCCTTACCTGTCTCGCCATAGAGACAGTATGCCGTTCTTCATCGAACTGTGCAAACACCTACATATATCTCATCTTATTCTACTAGTGGAAACACACCCAAACAGAAATTCATTCCGAGTTAACAGATACCTCCAAGAAATGCAAGTTAGTAGACACCACCCATGAACAACATCTTAAAGAGTGCAGGACTCATGTCGTAGGGGCCCATTCATGGCGCCCGTGCTGAGGCGTGCAGACTTCGGCGACAGTGATCATGTGGACGACGGGCGCCATGAATGTAGCCCCTACGACAGGGTCTAACATAGACAAAACAAAGACAAGTAATGTACACTCTTCATGGCACCCTTTTGTATCCGTCCACAGAAATAGCGTAGTGCCTCATTTTTTAGTGAAACATCGTTTAAGCACAACAGATGGAGGTAAGCATATGCCCGATCAAACCAACAATCAACCACCGAATCAGAATGTCCAACCACAGAACAATCAACCACAGAACAATCAACCACAGAACAATCAACCGCAAGTCAATCCACAGGAACAGCAGATGTTCGATCAGGCTCGTCACGTGGCAGAGCAGCAGGTAGATCAGATCATCGATCAATTTGCGGCAAAGCTTCCTGGCGGGCAGCAGTATGCCCAACAGGCAAAGGATGCTGCAGGTGGTGTCCTTGGGAACTTGGAGAAGCAGGCTGAAGAGCATATGGGTGACATTGGGGGCTTTATCGGTGGCATCTTTGGTCACAAGGAGGAACACAAACAATAAGAGACAGGACAAAACAGCGCCAGTTATGCGCGGATGCGCATAGCTGGCGCTGTTTTGTCCTCTTCACCGCTCTCTAATACGTAACACAAAGAGAAGCCAACACAATATTCTCTCCCAGCTGTTCATATAAAACGAAGGATGGTAAATACATGAAAAAGCCCATACTACTCTTTTTGGTAGTAAAAATGCTGAAAAAGGTGTTTTCTTTCACCTTCAAAATCATACTGGTGCTGATTGGGCGAGAGATACTACAACGTCAACAAGCTGAGGCTAAGACAAGGTTCCTTGCTCAGCGTGAAGCTCAACAGCGTATGAACGATTTTCTGAGTGTTGCCAGCCACGATCTGAAAACACCACTGACTAGCATCAAAGGCAACATTCAATTGATGGTGCGTCGTATCAAAAAGAGTGCAGCAGATACTACCAATAGTTTCTCTCATGAGACACAAACATTGCTTGAGATACGAGAACTGCTCGAGCGCACCGATCAACAACTGACCCGCTTGACAAAGGTCATACATACACTGCTTGAGAGTGCACGTAGCAAGGCCAACGCACTCGATCTTCTTCTAGAATTGTGCGAACTGGACGGATTACTGCATGAGGTCATTGAGGAGCAACGGCCTATTCCTAAGACAAGAGTCATTACGCTCAACACTCCACCAGGGAACTCTGTACCGGTGATGGCTGATACCCAACGTATTAAACAGGTGATTCATCATTATCTCTCTAACGCACATAAATACTCAAAGATAGAGCACCCGATAGAGGTTCGTCTACAGTCCGAAGGGCGAGTAGCACGCGTGTTTGTCAGTGATAAAGGGTTAGGTATTCCCGCACATGAACAGACACGCATCTGGGAGCAATTTTATCGCGTTCCTGGTATTGAAGTACAAAATGGCACGGAAATTGGGCTAGGACTGGGTTTACATATCTGCCATAAGATTATTGAGCAACATTGTGGCCGTGTTGGAGTATATAGTACTCAGGGAAGCGGGTCAACATTCTGGTTCACACTGCCTCTCGCTACAAAAGAAATGCAGATACTCTAACGTAACTACTACAGAGACATTCGTCTGATAGCGCTTCTCTTCTCTATCTTTATCGGCCCAACAGAAAGGCCGAGAGAAATGCAATAATACCTGCCATTAGAATACACATGCCCACAAGCACAGGATTGTTCGGGAGGAGCAATATCAGCGGTACCAACAACAAAAGTAAACCCATAATACGAATAAGCAATGAGCGATGCTGAATAGTCGTATTACGAGTTGTTGACGGTCTTGTCAGTCTGTTAGACATACTTATTCTCCTTACATTCATCTCTCACTTTATAAGACGAACGAAGGCGAAAAAGGCATCAAGGCATTATGCATACTTATCTAATGGTCTATATACTCTACGCCTTTTTAATCTCGTCGAGGAGGGTGCGGACATGAAAGGGCTTTTGTATAACTGGGTAATCCACATCTCCTATATTGTCTATATGGGCAATAAGCGCAATAAGCGCCGGAAAAGGGCCAAGCCTCGTTTCCCATAGTACACGAAATTGTTGCAGAGAAGGGATTCCTTTCATTTTTGGGAGTGAATCGAGATCAATCAAAAGCAGTGTGGGGCGCTCATTTGATTGAGCAGCCTCCTCTATCCAAGCCATCACAGCCTCTTCATCTACAAGCACAAACGTGTTGTAACCTTCGAGATTAAGTGCCCAAGTTAACATATCGGCAATGGCCGAGCTATCTTCGATCACGCAAATATTTTTTGCTGAAGGGACCATAGACCTTCCTCCACTATTTAGATTCAATGCAGCACAACACGAGAAATCTCCATTTTGCGCAGCCCATCTTGTATGGTCATAGTAACTCCGAGTGACATCCTTTTTCTACTAAACATTTAGCAGAATTCGCTAAAAGCATACCATTACATTCACAAATTGTCAACAATTTTTGTGAAACAGGTGTGCTTCATGGAGCAAGGTACTTCTACAAACTCGACAATCTCATCATACTTACCATATAATAAAATACATCGTCAGCGAGGATAGAGCATGCATAACACACAACAATCATGGAGAGAACTTTTAGGGAGTTTAATTCAGAGTCCATCTGAAAAGCAGCGCATTGCCGACGCTTTAGGCGTGAACGCCTTCACCGTCGCACGGTGGGTCAGTGGAGAGTCAACGCCGCAACGAAAATACTTTAGCAAATTACCTAAGCTCTTTCCCAAGTACGAAGAGTTACTCGAGGAGTTAATTCAGGCCGAATTATTTCCACACGCACATTCTCGTATTCCTCCTACTCTTTCTATTCGGCCAGACGTGCTTGTAGAATACCTCGTCCGTACTCTTGGTGCTTATGCAACGATGAGGGGCCCTTATCGAGCATGGACGATACGCACACTGACATTGCAACAGGCCATTGAATTGCTTGATCCCGATCATATTGGTATGGAACTAGTTATCTTCCAATGCGTTCCACCCACGTCTGGGCAAGCAGTACGTAGCCTGTGCGAACGTCTAAGGAAGGAAACAGTGCCACAAGATATAGGCATTGGAATGCACATTCTCTTCCTGGGGGCAGAATCACTTTCCGGAATGGCTGTCGGACGTGGTGAACCGTGTGTTGTACAAGACCTGGAACAAAAGCAGGGACCACTTTCTTTTAGAGCGACCTTTCATGGAGAAAAGAGTGCTGTGGCATGGCCCATTCAACGTGAAGGAAAGATCGCAGGATGTTTCACAGCTGCATGCATGCAAAAGAACTATTTCACATCACAACGTCTTTCCCTCATCGAAGTATATGTCAACGCCTTGGCTCTGTCTTTTCAGGATGACGAATTCTATGAACTGGATAATATTGACTTACATGAGATGCCAGTACTATCCCTCCAACAACTGAGTGAATATAGTACTCAATTTCACGAACGTGTGAGGGACCTGAGACGTATACATATACCACGTCTCTCTGAGGAGGAGGCAGAGAAGCTCATCTTACAGCAAATGGAAGCAGAGTTGTTAGCACAACAACATGAATAGGTTTGTGGTTGTGAGGAGGAAAGGTGCAATGGGCATAGCGTGTGGGACCGCTTCTTACTGCTCAGAACCACAAAGAAAATAGGCCCAGATGGGAAATCTATTCCTCGTCATCATTGTCATTTTCACCTGTCCCACCCTCGAAATATGCTTTTAACTGACTAATACTGACAAGCTTAATACGCTCATCCTTTAGATTCTTCCTTGTCTCTATCTTTCCCTTTGCCGCCAGTCGAGATAGCTTAGCCGCACTTACCCCCAGAATCTTAGCAGCATCAGTCATAGACATCCAATCTTCGCTTGGCCTTTTCATAAAAACACTCCTGCCAGATACAATTTTCCCCATTTTACCATATAGTGTAAAGGTTGAAATATTCATTTTGATGTGATGCAATTGAAATGAAATATTTGCAAGCAAAGTAAGGAATGTAAGGAGAGACAAATGGGGCTACTCGGTAAAAGCAAACGAGACACGAATAGCATAGGGGATATTAGCGAGGCTGCGATTATCGCCCGCTTTCTAGAGCTTAGGTATGTGGTTCTTACTCCCGTTGGGGGAAACCAACGCTATGATTTAGTGGTAGAGGATGCAGACTACAAGTTCTGGCGTATCCAATGTAAATCAGCCTGGATTGATAATAATGGGACAGTACTCAGGTTTGATACAGCTAATCACAATGTCACTGGGAAAAATAGGCAATTGCGTCACTATCGGGGACAATGTGACTATTTTGCCTTATATAATGAAGAACTGGGTAAGGTCTATTTAATTCCAGTCGATGAAGTTGGTACCACTAGTGTGCATCTTCGTCTGACGCCACCCAAAAACCAAAACCAATACGGATACAGAATGGCATCAGACTACGAGCTAAAAATGGGCCCAGAAGGATTTGAACCTTCGACCAACCAGGTAGAGTAGACAACAGTGCGTTACTTTAGAACGCCTCTGCATTATCCCTCTCCGAACCGTGCATGCACCTTTCAATGCACACGGCTCTCCAGAGATGCGCTTCATAGTCCAGAATATGTACTGTTTGGTACATCACTGGCACTTATCGTCGCTTTCTCCTGTGTCCCTTCCCCATGTATTGGACATTACCCCAATCGTTTGAGTACTATGGACACTCCGTCACCATATGTCTTTCAACGTTTAGGTGATCCCCAAGTTCACTTATATATCACGTCTGTACTTAGGTTCCCCGTTCGTCCTACGTGCTTTTTATAAAGCATCATTGTGAAGGAGGTTTTTAGTAAGCCTCATAACCGCGCTTACTAACTCCACACTGCACGGACTAGGATTCAAACAATTCAGCCTTAACCATATACAGCGTAGCTGCCCAGCCTTTCAGCAGAAATATTTCTGCTAGGTTAGACTTTTACAGGTCATGCTATTGTCCCCTTCAAGTTTCCTATCCAGGTAAGACCCTGCTTTAGACACGTTAACCTCAGTGCCGCCTACCTCTGTAGGTATGATATATAAATGCACATGGGCGCACTCTCTTTTATGAGCCGGCTGCTCTAACCGCTGAGCTATGGGCCCCTGCGAGACGCATTGTACCATACTCCTTCCCAAATGGGAAGAGGGAATTTCTTCGCTTCTTCGCTTTGCCCAAACCTTAGAATTTCTAAGCAGTTGCCTATTCCCATCCATATCTGCGTATTTTTCACCGTACTATCACTACTATAGAAGATGATGTGTGTTATAATATCCTTAGTTTTGTGCATGGTTTTTCATTCAACTTTTTCCGTTCTGGGAAGAAGGTAGGAGATTGAGGGGAAAGTCTACAGCGACTCATTTCTCCTGGACATCCCAGCCTGCACATAGAGCCGCACGACCAAATGGTATGAGGCGGTCTAGATTTTTTTCAGGGGGCATTCAATGGAGAATGAAGTAACAATACGTATAGGGGGCGAGTCAGGTGAGGGTACCATCTCCGGTGGTGATATTCTTGCCCAGGCTGCCTCGCGTTGGGGATACCATGTGTATACCTTCCGCACCTTCCCGGCAGAAATCCTTGGCGGACCCTGCATGTTCCAGGTCCGTATTAGCAATCAGCCTGTGAAATCTATGGGTGATTATGCCGACGTATTGATTTGCTTGAACAAAGAGGCGTATGATCGTAATGTCGCCGAATTACGTTCTGGCGGCGTATTGATCTACGACCCATCCGATTTTATTCCAGACACAGGCAATTATATTGCGTATCCCATCCCATTCAATGAGATCGCACGTAAAGAGGTACAACTGTTCCAAACGAAGAATATGGTGATGCTTGGAGCCATCTCTGGTCTGTTTGGACCGCCACTAGAAGCAATTGTACAAGTTGTACAGTTCAAGCTCTCGAAATCACGTAAGTCAAACTCGATGCTGATGGAAAAGAATATGTTAGCGTTAGAGATTGCTCAAACGTACGTGAAAGATAAGTTGACCAAGCAAGACCAGTACTCACTTGGTCCTGTTGAACGGGCAGAGCGCGTGGTGTTGAACGGCAACCAAGCGGTTGTCGCAGGTGCCCTTGCAGCCCAATGCCGCTTCTTTGCTGGCTATCCTATTACGCCTGCCAGCGATATCATGGAAGCGTTGGCAAAAGAACTGCCACAGGTTGGCGGCACGTTCTTGCAGGCAGAAGACGAGATGGCAGCACTCGCTGCCGTACTGGGGGCCTCCTACGGCGGCCTACGTTCAATGACCGCGACTTCCGGTCCAGGCTTCTCGCTCATGACTGAGCTGATTGGTCTTGCATCTATGGCTGAACTGCCCGTTGTGATTGTTGATGCACAGCGTGCCGGTCCTAGCACAGGCATGCCAACGAAGATGGAGCAATCTGACCTAAGCTTCGCCTTAACCGCAGGCCATGGCGATACGCCACGTATGATTGTAGCACCAAGCAGCGTTGCCGATTGCTATAGTCTCATCATCGAGGCATTCAACATGGCAGAACGTTACCAGATGCCAGTACTTTTCCTGACCGATCAGTCACTGACAGCCCGTGTAGAAAGTGTTGACCGTAGCGCCTTCAAATCACTTGCGCTACAAGATCGCCTTCAGTATCACAATGGCTCCAACGATACAGCCGGTACAGTAGCAAAGGTGCCAGTTGGTGCTATCGCACATGGTTTTGAGCGCTATGAAGACACAGCCAGCGGCGTCTCGCCCATATCCACTCCTGGTACCGGTGGCATCGCCTATGTTGCAACCGGCCTTGAGCACGATAGCCATGGGCACCCTGACTATGAACCAGAAGATCATACGGCGATGATGCATAAACGCTTTCGCAAGCTTGAGACGGCAGCGCAAGAACTGCCACAACCACAACGCTATGGTGATAGTGATGCAACCATCGGCATTATTGGTTGGGGTTCAACCGAAGGCACTATCCAAGAAGCAGTTGACCGGGCACGCGCCAAAGGCTACAAGGTAGCAGCGTTGCATCCCAAAATACTCTCACCACTGCCCGATAGGGCCATCCGCGCTTTCATCGACTCTGTGAAGACGGTGATTGTCGCAGAGTGTAACTACTCAGGACAGCTCGCAAACCTACTTGGTGGGAAATACGGTCTACAGTCTGTTCGTCTCAACAAGTTCGGTGGTATTCCATTCACAGCTGGCGAAATCCTGCATGCCATCGAGGAGGAAAAATAGCAATGACACAGGTTATGAGTCCTACATTAAAAGATTATAAAAGTGAAGTAAAACCTACGTGGTGCCCCGGTTGTGGAGATTTCGGAGTACTCAACGCCACCTATCGCGGCATGGCCGCTCTCAAGTTGCCGCCCGAACAAACAGTCGTGGTATCAGGCATTGGCTGCTCCAGCCGCTTTCCACACTTTATGAGAACCTTTGGTTTCCATACCGTCCATGGACGTGCCTTGCCCCTTGCCCAAGGATTGAAGATGGCCCGTCCAGACCTGACTGTGGTCGCGGTCGGTGGCGATGGCGATATGTTCAGCATTGGGGCTGGACACCTTGTCCACGCAGCACTGCGTAATATTGATATTACAGTTGTCGTGATGGATAACGAGATTTATGGTCTAACAAAGGGTCAAACCTCACCAACGTCTCCACATGGACATGTCACCAAATCGACGCCCTATGGTCTACTAGCCTCGCAGTTCAACCCAATTGCGACGGCGCTTTCGCTCAACGTCAGCTTCGTTGCTCGTGGCTACTCTGCCAAACCTAAAGAACTGGCTGCGCTGATTGAACAAGGTATGCTGCATAAAGGTTTCGCATTCATTCATGTACTCAGCCCTTGCCCCACGTTCTATCATACCTTCGATGCTTGGGATGCAGCCGCAACTCCCATTCCAACTGAACACGATACAAGTGATCGTGCGAAGGCTGTTGTACTAGCAATGGAGACGGAAAAACAATTTATCGGCCTCTTTTATCAAGAAGAACGCCCAACGATGGACCAAGCAGCACATCAGTTGGTGCAGCAGGCAAAGCCATTCGATATCGACAAATACATCTCACGCTATGCTTAGCATCTCATATCGGGAGACAGACAGGACACCCACAAGGGATTGTCCCTACAATGATACGCGGTTTCGTGTCATTGTAGGGACATTCTCTTGTGGTGCCCTGTCTCACATTGCTTCATAGCGTGCAGGTATCGATGGGCGTTGCGCGTTCACCACAACTTGCGAAAACTTCTCACCACAAGGACGACAAAAGAGACCACTTTCATTATGGTAGCTGCCGCCGATGGCGGTCAATTGTTGTTCTGCTGGTTTCCCGCACCACTCGCAACTGCTATTACGAGGAGCAAAATCAACGGAAACAGGGCGATGAAATTCGTTACTCGGCATGAGATATCCTCCCAGGTGCTGATCGACGCAATGTAATGATTTCCAATAGACTTGGGATAGCACACAAAGGGATGTTCGTATCGAGTGTGTAGCATGTACAATATGTACAACATGCCCACGACAACACGATATCCACTAGACAGCGCATCGTCGCCCAGGAGCAACACTGCTCCTCCAACAACCAGTGGGGAAAGAGGTTGTTCTTTCTGTACAAAACATCATAGCACAATTTTATGTAAAATACTAGCTTAGGGGTCTTCAGAAATTGGTGTATGCTCAGAAGTTTCTTCTAAGGCAGGAAAATGTGAGGAAAGACGATCACCGACAATCCAACCAATCGCTCCTAGCCCAAGTGTGAGACCAAGCCATGATAACAACACAATATTCAATGTAACATTAAAAACAGAGGCCAATATCCCCCCAAGTACAATCCCAAAGGTGAGGCCAGCCGTAATACCTATAAGACACCCAGGATGAGCGAGGTTACGCCCTCGTAATCGTTTCATCATAAAATGCTGTACCTTTATCTTGATGCACCAGATATACCTCCTATGGATAATAGCGCGTACAGTGGTCATCGTCAAGTGACTTTTGGATACTTACAACGTTTGATATAGAAGAACCATCCAACGTTGGGGGAGAGAAAGCTACGATAGTGCATACAAGTACACTCATTTTGATGCGTGGTTACCCTGGTACAGGAAAAAGTACCATTGCCAGAGCTATAGCAATAGCTCTCCATGCACCACTCATTGATCGAGATATTTTACGTCAGAGAGCAGTTGATACCTTCGGAGAAGATCAAGCGGTAGGACGCTTCGCCTATGAACTCATGTTTGCCCTCGCTCGCGAACAACTCAGCCTTGGTCTCAGTGTTGTTATTGATAGTCCTCTTACCTATCGTACCACCTACGAACAAGCGCAAGATATAGCCAACCAATTCGACGCGTCTATGCTCGTCGTTCATTGCAAATGTCCACCGGAAGTGCAGAAATGCCGCTTGGAAGGGCGTAAAGGGCAGGTGTCTGAGTTCCAAATCACTTCATGGGAAGAATGGGAGCAGTGGAAGCCTCGCTTTGAAGAGTTTGAAGATCACGGATGTATCATCGACACATCTAACCCACTTGATGACTCTCTCGCTAAGGTTATGTGCAGTATTCACGCATTACATGAAGAACGATTGCAGTCCTACCAATCAGAGCAAATAACCTCGGCATCAGATCATCATATAATGAATACATAGGCATGTATTATTTTGTCCACTCTTTTTTTCGTCACCCGTCGCCACGAAGCATAATTTCAGCAACATTTCCAAAAAAGTACATTGTGTGCTGAGCCAGTGGCTCAGCACACAATGTACTTTTTTGGAAATGTTGTTTTTTCAGGTGAGATTCAGGAACAGGTTAGCAGGGTTTCAGCAGCATCGCTTATAACAATTCATAAGATATGTTATGATAGGCACATGCAGAAAGGACCAACAGGCTGCATGTGTCAACCGTGCAAAGGAGACAATACGCGATGCAGAAAACGAGATGGTTTGCAGTAGCACTTGGTACTCTGCTTTTACTGCTGGTTGCTTGCAGTACGAACGGCACAAACAGTTCAACCACTACCTCATCAGCAGCCTTCACCCTTCCCACGGGAGAAAAGCTCTATGTACTTGATGGCTCTACCCAAAACAGGAGTAACACACCACAGATTATCGGCTTCCATCCAGGGGGAGCAGCTACTGACGTACATATCACGCTTCCCTCTGGTCTGATTTCACAAGATCATCAGCATGTTTACACAGCAACACCACAAGGCGGACAAACACAAATCACAGTCACGAATACTCAGACAGGGGCAACAATACGTAGTTTGACCATTCCAGGTAACTACTCAACGGCAGATCAGAACTATACGCAATCAGTCATTTCATTTGATGGGCATTGGCTGGCATTACATGAGCAAGGAACAACAACTTCCAGCACTGTTGCCCTCATCGACACGCAAGCTGGAAAGCTGGTCAAGACCATTCAGCTACAAGGGAATTTTGATCTAGATGCCCTCTCACCGAATGGGCTTAACTTATACCTGCTAGAGCGGCTAGGTGATGCGGCAGGGCACTATAATGTGCGCTTATATCAGGTTGACACCAACCAACTCTATGAATATCCAATTATCGATAAGCAAGATATTGACCCAAGAATGGTCGGCTCAGCGCTCACACGTCAGCTGTCGCCTGATGGTATGCTCGCCTATACGCTGTATACAGACATCAAGCACAACATTGCCTTTGTCCATATACTACCACTTAATGGCACCGGCTTTCCTTTCGCTCGCTGCATTGACCTGCCAAAGGGCAACTCCGCAGACCTGCTTCGCTACTATACACTCACACTCTCTGCCGACGGCTCGACGCTATATGCCGCGAACGGGACGCTAGGCTTGGTCAGTACCATTACCAACATCGGCAATGACGCTCAAGACGCGCAGATTTCCACCAAAGCACACTTCGACCCTGGCAACACGACGAATGTAGACACGAGTTCCACCTTGCATAATGGAGCCGTGCTCTCTGCTGACCAAAAGACGCTCTACTTCCTTGGCATACGTGGTATATGGATGGTACACACCAGTGATTTGACGGTTAAGAGAAGTTATGCGCCTCAGCAAGCATTCACCGGCATTGCACTGAGTAGCGATGGTCAGACCATATACGCCGTACATCCAACGAGTGGTCTTACAATGGTGAATGTCAGCACAGGACAAGTTCAGCAGATATCTCAAAGCCCCGCACACGCTCCGTGGGGAATTGAATGGATTACTAATTGAGAGGAGCATGCTATAATTGGTCTGTCATAATGCTCTATCTAGCGAGGAGACATGGGCATGAATGCACACATTCTGATTGTTGATGACGAGAGCCGAGTTACTAACGCCCTACGACGCACATTGGCATATGAAGGCTATCACGTCTCAACAGCTATGGATGGCGAGAGTGCCCTTGCTCTCGTGCGCATCACACCACCAGACCTTGTCATTCTCGATTTGATGCTTCCTGGCATTGATGGACTTGAAGTCTGCCGTCGCCTACGAGTCGCCGGAGATGAGGTCACAATACTTATGCTCACTGCTCGCGACACCATAGCCGACCGTGTCACAGGGCTAGAGATAGGTGCCGATGATTACCTCGTCAAGCCATTCGCATTAGAAGAATTATTGGCACGCATTAAAGCCTTGCTGCGACGGCGACACCCACAAGAGATCAGCCGAGAAGTGCTCTGCTTCGAAGACCTGGAACTGGATACAGCTAGTCGTCAGGCACGACGCGGTCAACGCACCATCGATCTCAGCACCACCGAATACGAACTACTAGCACTCTTCCTACGCAATCCGCGCACCGTACTCACCAAAGGAATAGTCATGGACCGTATCTGGGGCCGAGATTTTGAGGGTGGCCCTAATGTACTAGAGGTCTATATTGGACACCTGCGCAATAAACTGGAGTTGCAAGGCGAAAGTAGGCTGCTACAGACGGTACGTGGTGCGGGCTACGTCCTGCGACTTCCAGAATAGAGGGTATTCGATATGTATATTCCCCTGCCAGTACGACTCACCCTCTTTTACGTGCTTATCCTTTGCGTAGCACTTGCAATATTCGGAAACATTGTGTACACGCAAGCGGCACAACGTGCTTACCACGATCTGGATATTACCTTGAGTACACGTGCCGCCAGTGTCCGCTTGAGCAAAGACATCCTTATTGCCCAAAACGGCACTACGAACTTCGCGCCTATTCTGCTAAACGGCGTTGATGCACTCGGCACCGAGGGAGTCTCAATAGAGGTTTTTCAAGTAGCCGACAATGGTCATGCACAATTGGTAGCAACCACGAGTGGTGGTCAAGCCAGAGATTTCCAGTCACGGGTGCTCGACCTCTCGCCGACACGCATTCCCTGGGATATGCAGGCGCTACAAACCGTGCTACATGCTCCCTTCGCTGGCAATGGTGTGTATAGTACAATACCTTATCTCGGCCAAAGTGTGCGCGTGTATACAGTCATAAACCATGATTTCGGGCCGGGATACGTTATTCAGGTGGCACGAACAGAGCAAGATATCATCCAATCACTGACAGACCTGCGTACCCTGTTGCTCAACGAAGGTATTTTCGTGATTGTGTTAGCACTGGTTGGAGGATGGTTCATCAGTCGAGGCATTTTGGCAGGAGTGCGCCGCATCATACACACAGCACAGTCAATCACCACTTCCCACAATTTTAGTCAGCGCGTTCCCGACAAACCCTTATTAGGGCGCGACGAATTGGTCACGCTTGCACACACTTTCAATTCCATGCTCAATAGCCTTGAAGAAGCGTATCAACAGCAGCAACGTTTTGTTGCCGACGCCTCACACGAGTTACGCGCTCCTATCACCTCTATCCAGTGTAACCTCGATCTACTTGCGAAGGCACCAGACCTTCCTAAAGAAGAGATACAAGCAGCTCTCAGCGATGCACGCACTGAGAGTGAGCGCATGGGTCGTCTCGTCAGTGATTTGTTGCTACTGGCACGTAGCGATAGCACTCAACAAGGAACAGCCGCTATACTCCATGGCTATAAGAAGGTTAGCCAGAGCATCATTGATCTGGATAGTTTGTTACTTGACGTCTTTCGCCAATATAGCCCACCACAAGATGGAGAAACAGGTGAGACGCAAGGACCAAGACTCATTCTGCAACACATCACCCCTGCACAGGTATATGGGGACAAAGATCAGTTACAACAGGCGTTAGTAGCACTGATAGATAATGCGTGCAAATATACGCCATACGAGGGGAGCGTATCACTGTCGCTTGCTATAGAGAAGGAGCAGGCACTCGTGAAGGTAAGCGATACGGGTATCGGTATCTTGCCAGGGGACCTACCACATATTTTTGAACGTTTCTACCGTGCAGACCGTGCCCGTTCACGTAATAGAGGTGGGAGTGGTCTGGGCCTCTCGATTGTGCAGAGTATCATGCAGGAGCATCATGGAACTATCCAGGTGGAAAGTACGCCTGGAAAGGGTAGCACATTCACAGTGATTTTATCAGTAATAAAATCACTGTGAATAGATCGTTGCTATCAAAAACTACCTGCGATGCACCATGACCTTCACGCCGCCTTTTGGACGCAGCGTCAATGAGGTTGCCGGGTCTGGCTCGATATGTTGTCCTGGCATCAGTTCAAAGCTGACGTGTTGAGCAAGCGTTGCGAGGATGAGATGACCCTCCATCATGGAAAAGTGATGCCCTATACAGATGCGTGGTCCGGCTCCAAATGGCATGTAGGCATAACGCTGTAACTTCTTCTCGTTTTCAGGTATGAAACGATCAGGGTCAAAGCGCTCTGGGTCTGGGAAGTAGTCTGGACGACGATGCAGCATATAGGGCGAAACAAACGCCACATCTTGTTTGTGCAACAGGTAGCCCTCAATATCTACATCATGTAAAGCCACACGAGCAATCGCATAAGCGGGTGGATAGAGGCGCATTGCCTCTTTTAGCACCTGTAGCGTATAGGGGAGATGTGTAAGGTCAGCATAGGTAGGTGTACGTCCTTGTAGCACACCATCTATTTCCTGTTGCACTTTGCTGTAGCTTTCTGGATAGCGCACAAGCAGGTACCACACCCAACTTAGTGCGGTAGCAGTTGTTTCATGACCCGCCCCAAACAGCGTCATACATTCATCGCGGAGCTGGTCATCGCTCATACCTTGCCCATCTTCTCCCTTCGCATTTAGTAGGACGGAGAGGAAATCGTTGCCTGTGCTGCCACTTGCACGACTCTCATCAATCATCTTTTGAATGCGTCGTCTGAGCACTATAATAGCTTCTCTTGTCCGTTTATTCTGTGCTGTAGGCCAATTCAGTGGTATATGAAAGAGACTTGCAAGCGCATGGCTCGTATAAGACAGCACAGTTTTCATGGCTGCACCTAACTCATCCGTCTCTGTGAACACATCGGCGTCAAAAAGCACTTTGCCTACAATGCTCATCGTCAAGTCGGTCATTTTCTGGCTGACATCAATCACTGCTCCATCTTGCCATTGCTGTTGTATCTGCTCACTATAACTCACCATTGCATCGGCATAGCTGGCAATATGGCGTGGCTGGAACGATGGAGCCATCAACTTACGCTGCTGACGATGAAAATCACCTTCGCTCGTAGACAATCCATTTCCACTAACGGGACGGAATGCATTATGTACCTGATCGCCCTTGTCGAAATCGTACGCATGCTCCACAAAAATGCTATGGACATACTCCGAAGCATTAAACAAAATCAGCGGAAACGGGCCAAAGTGAAAAGCTCCTACAGCGCCACACTCTGCCACAATACGTTGAAACAGTGCAAGCCTGTCTTTTTGATAGTCTGGCAAGCTTCCAAGCAAAGGTCGCTCACCACGAATAAAAGGGATGGTTTTTGAAGGTTTTGTAATTGTCTGAGTTGCCATTTGTCTCTCCTCTCTGCACATGCAAAGAGATGGTACTTGTTACTTCTTACTATTTATACTATAACATAAACAGAACAGCATGACGAAGGATACCCTCTCTATAAACAAAGACGTGGTAGGGACCAAGTTTTAGCAACAGACTTGTCCTTTTAGAAGTGTATAATGGAGGTATTATAATTGATAGCTCATTTTATACGCGCCCCTGGCACATAGCCGAGAAAAGAGGGAAACATGTCAGCTCAGCATAAAACGATGTTCAAGGTTGCCGCAGTCCAGGCCATGCCTGTGTTTCTTGATCGTGCTGCAACGGTGGAGAAGGCGTGTGAGTTGATCGCTGCTGCTAGTCATGAAGGTGCTCGCTTGATTGTCTTTCCAGAAGCGTTTATTCCCGCCTATCCCAATTGGGTATGGGCAATTCCTCCTGGTGAGGAAGAGGTATTGAATGAATTGTATGCCGAATTGCTTGAGAACGCGGTAACGATTCCGAGCGAGACGACCGAGCGGCTCTGTCAGGCAGCTAAACGTGCCAACGCGTATGTAGTGATGGGCATGAGTGAGCGCAATAGCGAGGCAAGCGGTGCAAGTTTATATAATACGATAGTGTACATAGATGCACAGGGACAGATTTTAGGCAAACACCGGAAACTCGTTCCGACAGGTGCCGAACGCCTCGTTTGGGCGCAAGGTGATGGCAGCACGCTCCACGTCTATGATACACCAATGGGAAAAATCGGCGGGTTAATTTGCTGGGAAAACTACATGCCCTTAGCCCGTTACGCCATGTATGCCTGGGGCACACAAATCTACCTCGCCCCAACTTGGGATCGTGGTCAAATATGGCAGGCTACCTTACGTCATATTGCAAAAGAGGGACGAGTGTATGTGATTGGTTGCTGCATTGCCATGCGCAAAGATGATATCCCCGATCATTTCGCCTTCAAGCACAAGTTCTATGCCAATGCCGATGAATGGATCAACGTTGGCGACACTGCCATCGTGGATCCCGATGGCAAATTTCTTGCCGGCCCCGTGCGTTCAAAAGAAGAGATTCTTTACGCAGAAATCGACCCCAGACAAATGAGCGGTCCCAAATGGATGCTCGATGTCGCCGGACACTATGCACGCCCCGATGTGTTCGAGTTGATCGTTCACACCGATGCTCGGCAAATGATCACATCAACAACCGATACTGAGTGAGCCTCTGGCTTATACTCATGCTCAAAATTGTGTGCAGCTGTACCGCTACAAAGGTTCTGACTAAACAGTCAGAATCTTTGTAGCGGTACAGCTATTTCCCTTTTATCAGTACATAAGAAGCGTATTGTCGCTCCTTCTATCGTCCAAAGGTAACATAATAGGGATGAACACCATTGGAGAGAACCACATAGGCTGTACCGGCCCACTGATTCCCTAAAGGCTGCGCCGTCAGATAATCACCACCCACAGGTACATCATGATTACTAGCGGCAGTTATAGCGAAATCACGCCCCTGAGCATCCCATATGTTGACACCTGAATCTTCAAAGAGCGAGCCCCCACCAAACAAGAACATACCTCCAACATCACCAGTTGCATTGGGATAGAAGCTCATATACATGAATGCGTAACGACTATTCCAAACAACTGGGTCATCAATGTGGGTTTTGGTCAGCTCATTGATACGTACGATATCCGTGTAAGGATAAGGAGCAACCCCCGGAAAACCCCATTTGCCTTGGGAAGCATTCCAACTGAAACCAATAACACCATTGCTGACCCATCCACTCAGTGGTCTACTATCGGCTTCCCCACACCAGTTCGAATTAGCTACACCTGGACGTGAACAACTGAAGGCGTTCGTAGGAAAGCTGACATGCACAATATCGTTCCAAGTGATAGTCGCTGACGACTCCGGCCAAGTGAACATCCGTAGTGCGCTAGCAGAGAGATGCCCAGCAAAGTACATAGTTGTGGTGGCGCCATTGGTAAAGGTAACGCTAGCAACTCCTGGCGTATTGAAGAAGAGATAGTTAAGGTTTCCATTTGCAGCAAGGTCGTTTAAGGCAAAGCGCATCACCACCGTGCGATATGAGAAACGTGTTCCTGGATGATACACATTCGCCTGCAAATAGGCACCATTGCTACTGACAGAAATGACCGGAGAATCGTAGAAGTCACCTCTTGCTCCACCAGTCTGTTGAGGAGTCAGGTCCCAGGAGTGGAACGATGCGCTAGCTAGACCTGACACTCCATTGGCTACAGCCAGACGAAAAGCACCACCATCTGCGTTGGGCGCGTACAAGAGATTCCAGATAAAGATATCCCGGCTAGGCTCGTAGGTAGCAACAGATTCACAGCACCACCCACCATAACTATTGGGAAACAACGCTTTAGGATTAATATAGGTCCAATTGGCCCCACCGTTTGTTGAGATACCAGCATAAAAGTTCCACGTAGCTAGAACATCGACTCCATCACTAGCAACACTTGGTGAATCGATCAGCGAGGAGTTATGAACACCAATATCATGGACACCATCTCGAATAGATGCCTGGGGTTGAGTCTGGGTGATAGAGTTCTGCACATTTGTAGGTGCAACAGCAATTGCATTACCACTACTAGAAGAGTCGGCTGGAAGAGGCGCAAGAGGCAGATGCACACGTTGCAGCATCGCTTCTCGCTGTGCCAATTCACTTGCCGAAAGTGCTAGTGGCTTCTGTGTTCCTTGCCCATATCCAGTCACAGCACGTACATTTCCTGCGGTCGCCTGACTAGCAACACTCATACTCGAAACAGTTGCTGCTGCACTGGTTGAGATGTTTCCGATCAAGTAGAATGCAGACATCATTAAGGGATTCAAAAATATTAAATTATCCATGAGAGTGTGTTCTACTCCAAACACCCACCATTTGGAGGGAAAGCATGGAACTGACAGAGGAGCTGAAAAGCTTGTTGATCGAGACCACCAAGCAATTCAAAGGAAGTGCACGCCGTCTGTTTCAGGCGCGTACGGTCAAAGCGCTAGGCCYTGGTGGGGCAAGCCTGGCCGAACGGGAATTGGGGTGGAATCGCAAGACGGTCCGCAAAGGAATACACGAGGTGGAAAGCGGTATCACGTGCCTGGATGCGTTTGATGCCAGAGGTCGCAAACGAGCAGAAGACCACCTGCCCAATCTGCTCATGGATATCCGAGCCATCGTAGATGGGCAAAGCCAGACGGACCCACAATTCAAAACAAAGCGCCTGTATACGCGCTTGACCGCCACCGAGGTGCGCTGTCAACTGATCGCGCAGAAGGGCTACGCCGATGAGGAGGTGCCTACAGCCACCACCATCGCGACCAAACTCAATGAAATGGGTTACTATCCCAGCAAAGTGGCCAAAAGCAAGCCCAAAAAAAGCTTGCGGCCACTGATGCCATCTTCGAGCAGCTCCGCATCGTGAAAGCGGCAGCCGAGACCGATCCGGCAGTGCTGCGCATTTCGATGGATGCCAAAGCCAGCGTGAAGGTGGGAGACTTCTCACGCGGAGGCAAGAAGCGGGTGCAAGTCAAAGCAGCTGACCACGATTTCACGGCGACTGCCAAGGTAACCCCTGTGGGCATCTTGCTTCCGGAGCGTGATGAACGGTTTCTGGCGTGTGTGACCTCCAAAGTGACCAGTGACTGCTTGGTCGATGTCCTAGAGCTGTGGTGGCAGAACGTGAGAGAAGGCTTTGAGCAGAGTAGCACCTTGCTGATCAACCTGGATAACGGGCCGGAGAATCACAGCCATCGCAYCCAGTTTCTCAATCGGCTTGTGGCCTTTGCTCAGAGATCTCAACTCATCGTCAAATTGGCCTATTATCCCCCGTATCACAGTAAATACAATCCTGTTGAACGATGCTGGGGGAGCTTGCAGCAGCACTGGAATGCGGATCTGTTAGACTCCGTGGAGACCGTTGTCAAGTTTGCCCAGACCATGACCTGGAAAGGCAAATCCCCTGTCGTCCGTTTGCTCACCACCATCTATCACACTGGGGTTCGCTTAACCAAGCAGGCCATGGCTCAAGTAGAAACACACGTTCAGCGCTTGGTCGGTCTTGAGCGATGGTTCGTCGATATTTCTTGTGCTCTGCCTACTTCACCGGATACGTAATTCTTTTTGAATCCCTAACTGGCGACCACCTCTGGACTATGTTGGCAGACGTTGTTCTCAAAATGTAATATTTGAGGATGATTTCTGGTTCTCTATGTAAGAAAGGAATCACCGGAGAGAAGCTGAGCCTTCGATCTCACAGGAAAGTCATCGCTTCCTCAGAAAACCCAGGAATTCCAATGAAGCCCGCTCAGGAAACTGAGCGGGCTTTTTCTGCACAAAAAGGCGAGAAAACATGCTATGATGTTCTTATTCGCCTGAAGCAACAACAGGAGAAACACCTATGACAGCAGATGAAAAGATCACCGACTTGATTCACAACTACCAAGCGTTCTGCCGGAGGATCGCTTTTCACTTCGTCCAAGACTATGACACCGCTGAAGATGTGGTGCAAAACGCGTTTGCGAAAGCATATCTTGCGCTCCAGCGTTATACACCTCAACAACAAGCAATGTTGGTAGCTCTTTTCTTTTATATTCTTAATAGGAGATGAGAGAAAGGTTCTCTAAAGTATAACGCTTGGGGCTATGGATTGTTCTTGGCGTAAACAGGAAACAGTGAGGCTAGATAATGTTGGACAATGATGTTGACCCGTTTTTGTGGAGACCCCAGTATGGGGA